>Ga0209633_10005001_pt1 | contig 11744 bp, 8 predicted proteins | sample Cruoilmetagenom1_FD_187290 | JGI IMG/M metagenome (GOLD analysis project Ga0209633, IMG submission 187290) | Oil polluted marine microbial communities from Coal Oil Point, Santa Barbara, California, USA - Sample 1 (SPAdes) (version 2) | ecosystem: Environmental > Aquatic > Marine > Oil seeps ... | reverse complement strand
TTGATAGATATCTTTTACAAAACTTGTTGCAGGGGTTAATAGAAAAGAATCTGCAGTTGATATTATTACAGCGACAGCTCCAGCCAGGAGCAGTGAACCAAAAATAACCGGCAAACCATACCTGGCTACATATAAAATAATACCCTCAGGCCTACCGCCCAACTCATCAAGAGAATATATAGAACTTGCAATAATAGCAATTAGAACAAAAACAGTTTCCACTATTATTGTACCCACTATCCAGCCCACAGTGGCATATTTAGCATGTTTTTCACTCTTTGCGGAAAAAAACTTCTGGTACATACTGGCTTCACCCAATAAGAGAATAAATGTTGGAATGAAATATCCTAATATCTCTATAAAGGTCAAATGACCAGTTAGAGTTATCTTGGAGGGGTCTATACTAATTATTTTATCAATAATTATAGATGCTCCGCCGCCGTCTGCAATTAATAAAACTAAAGCCGCTACAGATGCAATTAAAATTAGACTCCCATTCAATATATCAGTATAAGCAATGGATATCATACCTGCAAATGCAGTATATAGTATAACAAAAATAGCAGTTATTAATATTCCATTATCATAGGATATCCCAGCAACAAGATTTAAAACGATGCCTCCAGCTCTAAACTGATATGCTACAATAGCTGTATAAGCAATAACAATAACAATTGTGCCTAAAACCCTTGCCAGAGTTGAATATCTTACACCTAAAATGTCGGGAGCGGTATACATCTCAAAACGTCTAACTTTTTTTGCTATAAAATACATAGTGAAAATGCCTAGCCATGCGCCTGCAGGCATCCATATACCGGCAATACCCTGTTTATAACTGAATTCCGCCCCAGCTATTAGCGTGCCGGATCCAATCCATGTGGCAAGCAAAGTAGTAACCAAAATATAAGCTGGCAAGTTTCTACCTGCAACAGAGAAATCATCAGAACCTTTTACTGTTTTGCTTTTGTAAATAACAATACCCACCATAATAAAAAGGTAGACCAGGACAAAATAGAAATAAATAGAAAACATAGCTAACCTCACACCTTGCTATTTTGGGTAACCGTACATCATATATAATATATGATTACCTGTCAACCCAGCTTCTATCCTTAAATTAAACCTAAAAATAATCTGGGATTAAACTGCGCCCTAACTATAATCCTGAAATATATTTAACTAACTTTTCAAGCATATTGTCTATTTTATTTACGTTATTAGAATATTGCAAAAGAGCAAAACAAAAGTTTAAAATATTAACGATGTATAAATTTCATAAAAGCAATGATTTAGGTTATAATACAACTAATTCTCTTTTTGCTTTAGTAAGCCTTTCTCCTGTTTTTTTCACCAAAACATCATCTTCAATTCTTACTCCAAATTTTCCAGAAAGATAAATACCAGGTTCTATTGTAAAGACCATTCCATTTTCCAATATCCTTTCATTGGTGGATGTTATATACGGTTCTTCATGTGCATCCAACCCTATGCCGTGACCTGTTCTGTGGAAAAAAAATGCTCCATATCCACATCGTTCAATAACTTTTCTTGCTGAATAATCCACTTCTTTAGCTTTTACTCCCGCTTTAACACTTCTAAAAGCATTTTCCTGAGCATCCTTAACTATTTCATAAACTTTTTTTTCATTATCTGAGACATGGCCAATGGCTATGGTACGCGTAATATCAGAACAGTATCCTTGATACCTGGCTCCATAGTCAAGTATTACTAAATCTCCTTTCTGTAGTTTTCTATTTCCTGGTGTATGATGGGGATTAGCCCCATTTGCTCCAGATGCTACTATTGTTTCAAAAGACGTTCCTTCTGCTCCAAAATTTCTCATTAACTGATCTATAAGAGTTGCAATGTCAATTTCAGTTTTACCTTCAAGATTTTTTTCTATTAAATCATAAAAAACTCTGTCCACAATATCAGCTGCCCTCTCCATACATTTTAAATCTTCTTCATTCTTTATTATCCTAAATTTTGAAATTACAGTGGAAATAGGTTCAAGACGATACTGTCCTATATATTTCATGATATTGATTAATATTAAAGATGGCATACTATCTTCTATCAACAGATTGCCTGTTTTTCTTTCAAGATTAGCCATAAAGATCTTTAAAATTTCATATGGATCATCTTTATCTTCCCAATACACTATATTGGAAATCCATGAACTTTTTAACTCGTTTTGATATAATTTTGGAGCAATAATAACCAAGTTTCCATCCGCAGGTACTACTAACAAAAATAGTCTCTCCAGAGTAGACGCCGGAGAGAGTCCTGTTAAATAATAAAAGTTTAAACCTGGTGATATGAATGCTACATCAAATTTTTTTTTCAAATCTTCTTGAAAAATTTTCATTTTTTTTTCAAAGTTCATTAATTTTACCTCCTCCATTTTTTCTATCATGAAATAGGACATTAGGTGCTATGATAATATATATCTACGGTTTCTACTTTAAAAGCTCTTGCTATCAACTCTTCTCTTTTTTATCTTAAAGTTACTATTCTAACAAACTTTTGTCTACTAAATTATAGAAAGTAGAAAATCAGATTGTTTTCTTTTTGATTTATCCGAGATAGACAATTATTTGCATCCGCAAACCGCTAAGTGAAATTTAGACTGGATTACTGACGCAATATTTATTAAGATTAACTTGTGATTAATAAAAATATACCAATTAAAATTTTTTTAACGGGGGGAACTTTCGACAAAGAGTACAATGAACTAGATGGCTCTCTCTTTTTCAAAGATACACACTTGCCTGAAATGCTCAGATTTGGACGGAATCGTGTTCCAGTAGATATACGTACTTTAATGATGATCGACAGTCTAGATATGAATGACGCTGATAGAGAAACAATCGCCCAAAATGTTATTAAAGCCGATGATGATAAAATCATTATCACACATGGCACTGACACTATAGTGGAAACTGCCCAAGTGATCGCTGGAAAGGTCAAAGACAAGACTATCGTTTTAGTTGGCGCATTCATTCCGTACAAATTCGGAAGTTCTGATGGTCTCTTCAATCTTGGTGCCGCACTTGCATTTGCCCAAACTTTGCCGGCTGGCGCGTATATCACTATGAATGGACGCTATTTTACTCACGACAATTGTCGCAAAAACAAGAAAACTGGAGAGTTTGAGGAGATAAAATAAATCGTTTTGCCCGTCTTTTTCTAAGTTGGAATTACTATTACCGAAGTTGCAAGAAATTTTGGGAATCACCCGAAAATCTTTGCCTGAGTTTGCCAATGAGAAATTATCACTTAGACCTAAGATGGCAGTTAGCATAGTACAAGCAACTAATGCGACACCAGAGGGCTGGATGAACATGCAAACAAAAATTGATCTACGGAAAGTCCTGAACAACGTGGGGAAAAATCATTCCTTTTCTGGTTCAGGAGTGTTCTGGTAGCCTAAAACATCATGGATAGCAAGAGAGCAATGTATATAGCAGCGAGTCCACGGCTTCGGTCATTCAACCTTGCCCAAATTGACTCTAGCTGGTCGCCGACTTCGGCTATTCGCGGAACGTTAGGCGAAATGGAACATAAAGGTAGAGGTAATTCAATGGGATATAAGAGTGGTTGTCTCATCTGTGGCAAGGAATTAGCATATCAAGGGAATTATGAGAAAGTTGAATGCTATTATTGTAATGAAACTTATGATATGAATGTAAAATGTATCAATGGTCATTTTGTTTGCGATAGATGTCATAGTTTGTCAGCAGATGAGTTAATAGAACGGTTCTGTGTCAATACTGAATTAGGAGACCCTATCGAAATAGCTTTAATCTTAATGAGAAACCATAAGATTAAAATGCACGGACCCGAACATCACTTCTTGGTGCCAGCGGTTTTGCTTGCTTCTTATTACAATCTTAAACATGATGATAAGAAAAAGATAGAAAAGATAAAAAGAGCAGAAAAAAGAGCTAAAAATCTTTTAGGAGGATTTTGTGGGCATTACGGTGCCTGCGCTGCTGGTGTTGGAACTGGTGTATTTATTAGTTTGATTACTGAGGCAACCCCATTATCAAAACAGGAGTGGAAATTGAGTAACATGATGACTTCAAAAAGTCTACTTTCTATAGCGAATGTAGGTGGACCTAGATGCTGTAAAAGAACTGTATTTCTCTCAATTACTGAAGCAGTGAATTTTTTAGATGAAAACTTTGGAGTGAAAATAAATATCAACAAAAATTTAAGGTGTGAATTTAGTTCTTTGAACAAAGAATGCTTGCGAGAAAAATGTCCATTTTATTACCAAAGAAGTGATAAGATATGAATCCATATATGTATCCATATCACATAACAGAGCTTCTTATCTGGCTTTAACTTGCACCCTTACCTAAATCGTCTTTTGCGACTTCGGATATGCGTGAAATGTTATATTCAATCGTAGGGTAAATTTTAAAAATGGGGTTGCCGCCTTAGTTTTTTGGGGACAGATAGTTTCAGCTTTGGCTCGCAGAGAAACTTCTCTTAGCCAATCAACGGAACAAACATGTGCATCCAAAATCGAAGAAGATTTGGATGGATGGTTTCTACTATGGCAATTACATGTAAATGATGAAAAACTTAAAGGGGATATTTTTACTTTGGTTTGACAAAGAAATAAAGATGATTGTCAAGCGACAATTATAATTTCCCCTCAACTACAATTAAAATGCCCGTTGTCACATTGCATAACATGCTAATGTTATTAAAAAAGTCCATAAAATTGAGCAAATACTAATAAAAAAGGCTATTGAGCTTGGCGGCACCATGACTGGAGAACATGGAATTGGTCTATTAAGGATATTAAGGAAATATTTGATACAGATAATTTATTCAATCCTGGAAAGATTGTGGATTTGGACATAGTTAAATTATTGAATTAGTACAGTTTTATAAGTATCAGGAAAGGGATTGGTGATAAATTATTTTATAGATTAGATAAACCTATAAAATCTAAAAATTGATCTACTAAAGAGCCTGTATCATTACCAATGTTATTATTGAGTTCACCTGAATTTGTAAAGTCATATAAAGAATCGATCAAACTTCCTAAAGTATTGCTAAAGTTTTCTGATGCTTCTCTACTGATACCCATAAATAGCATTACTTGAGTGATGGGATAAGCTATATTATCCCCCATAGAACTTGCAGTTTCCCCTCCAAGTCCATTTGTATTTTGTTCACCAAAAACAAACTCAACTGCCTGATTTAAAACAGGTCCCATGCTGTTTATTACCTCTTCTGGCAAAATTTGTAAACCTGTTGATGATAATAGTATGTTTATTAAGGATGTTATACTGGTGCCAAAGCTGTCATTAACGCCTTGTCCATTTATTATTGTCGTAAATTCGTTAATAATCTGTTCTAGAGCTTCGCCAATAGATTGACTATCATTTTGAGCAATTGAACGTTCCAGCATGGTAACCATATCTCCTTGGAGGAACTTATCTATTTGCTGAGAAAAAATATCTATATCCCTATTATTCTTATATTTATTTAATGTATCAAAGAGGTCACTTGTCAGTGTTATGTCGTATCCGTCAGCTGATTTTGTTAAATATGTGTTTTGTATGGATTCTTTACCATACGCAAGAGCGTTTAATGGATTTAAAATAATTAAGGTAAAAATTATAATTTTTAAGACAATAGTAAACTTATTGGTATTAGTTTTTGTGTAGTTCATTTTTCTCTCCAGATAGATTTTTGCTAAGTTATCAATATATATATATCATATAAGGAGGAGGAATACTACAGTAATTAAAAAGTGGAAGAAACATGAATATTATATCTAAATGTGCTGCATAATGAATAAAATAATTTTATAAAAAGGCCACCAAAACGGTGGCCTTTTATGAGTCGAAGATTTTTTCTGTAATATGTTAAATTACTTAAAAATTAATCTAACGGAATTTGCGCTATCGTATCTAAGTTGCTGTTCTAGAAAACTTTCACTATAATCCACCATAACATCTCCATTTTTTAACATTAACCTTGGATGAATCATAACTTTAAATTTTGGGATATTATATTTTTCTTCCAATACCTTATATCTGCTAATTACTTCATCTCTTAAGTTCTTATCTAGATATCGGCCGTAAGTCTCTACCAGAAATTTTGCACCTGCTGGGTCCACTTCTGATTTAATTCTCTGTATTTCTGCAAGCAGTTTTCCTACTCCTTCTCTCATTCCATTTATATCGTTTACTACAAAATATGTTTTACCTTCAACTACCTTTTGTACTATACTATCTGTATTTGCCATTACATAACGCACTATAAGGTTTTCTGAAGCACGATGAGCTTCAACTATTTCATTGGCATCAGGAAAATGTCTCAACATTGTTAGTACGCCTCTTACAAAACCTCTATACTCTAATTCAGCTACTTCTCTGGAAACCAGTCCAAGATCATGTGTCTTAGGATCTAATAAATTCCATAATCCTACAGAATTTGCCCTGCATTCTTCAAGTGTGTTAAAATATCCTCCTATAGCTACATCTGGGCTTATTCCTTCCTTGCCAGGTGCCATTTTCCCTCCACCATGGCCTGTAATCTCGTGGAAATCAACAAAAGCATCAAATCCTTTATTGTCTTTCTGTTTTTTAGCTTCTTCACGTTCTTCAGGCAAAGAAAATTCCCCAGAACTGAAGTCTCCATAGGCCTGTTTAAAACCTTTGTCAATAGCGTCTCCGGTATTTTTAATTGCTACGTTTTTAGAACCATATTTTTCACGTAAATATTGCTCATTTGGAAGATTGATTCCTGCAATACAACATGTTTGAGCAGCTCCGGTTTCAGTTAAAATGTTAATTGTTTTAGCAACGGGGAGTTTTTTCCATATTTTCTTATATTTGTCATCCCATGGAGCATTATCTTCATAATATTGAGCGTTATCTACTATCAACTGTTGTCTTTTTGTTCCTTCCATATCAATATAATTAACAATACCTTCATAACTGCCCTTTCTGTTCATGGGATCTTCATATACCTCAACAAATCCTATCACAAAATCTATATTTACTTCATCACTTGTCCACTCTTTGTTAAAAAGATGCCAGTCATATACATCCCCCCCTTCAAGGTATCTGATGAGCGACTCTAAATATTTTTTCTGATTATCTCCAGCGTATTTTTGGGCTTTTTCAAGATAATAAACCATTTTTTGAATAGCTATTGGATAAAGTTCATCCGGTAGTTGTTCAAATATTTTTCCTCTTTCCTTAACAAGCCTCGTATTCAGGCCAATTTCTCCAAGGAGATTTCCCTCCTCATCAAAATGAGTTATACCCATATAGTAACTGTAAAAATCATTGACCTCACTTGTTCTAATTCCAGAATAAAAATTACCAGCGCTTTTTTCTGTATTATTACTAACTTTTAAATATGGTTCATAATCAGGATCAAAAATAACTTTTGCATAGGATGATAATTCATTTATATCGATATCCGCTCCATTTTGGTTTGCAATATCTACAGCGTATTTTAAATTGTAAAAAGAAAAGGGGGGTAATATTTTTGAGAAATCAGTATTAAGATTATAATTGCATCCAAAGTTATAAAATAGATAAGTATAATATTTTATATCATTATATAGTCTCTCATCCATATTTTTACCATAGGTTAGTGTTTTTCCTAATAATGTTCTTATTGCGAGACTGTCTTTGTGCATTTCATCAAAATACATGTCACGCCCTGCAATAGCCGCTTTGTATAGATAGTAAGCCAATTTCTTTTCTCTTTCACTGAACTTTTCAAATCCATCAGCATGTGCTCTGTATACAATTAAATCATTAATAATTTCATCGTAATACTTGTGTCCGTTTCCCTGTGAATTTGCGCTAAAAGGGATTAAACCAATAAACATAAGAACAAAAATAAAATAAGAGATACATTGTAAATAATTGCTACGAACTTTTCCGTTCAAAACTTTCATTTGCTCCATAAAGCCTCCTTAAATCAGTTTTATTATGTGCGAAAATACGTGGTAAAAACTTATATTCAAACAGTATTTTACATCCGCTTTATAATTTAAGTCAATATGTATTTTATTAAAACTTACACTGTAACCATAGGTTGAATTTTAATGAAATCATTAAGACATTTGCACAGCTGCACAGCAAAATTTGATTTAAGTTATTGATATGATTGAATATTTTTGATAAAAATATTGGAGGATTTATAGTGGAAAAATATACTTAAAGAGACTATAGCAGATTCTATATTAGATATGAGGCGGAAAGGAGATATTTATTTAGATAAGATAAATAAAATAATTGATTGGGGTAGAATAAAGGAGAAATTGGAGAAGAAGTGTAAATGGACAAAGAATGCAGTCGGTAACAGTGCTTATCCACCATTACAGATGTTTAAGATCTTGTTGGTCTTAAGATGGGAGTAATTAAGTGATCCCCAAATAGATTTTACATAAGCCCCGTCCCCGCCCAACCACCCAGCAATGAGTGACACACCTGATTATAGTACCATAAGTAGATTTGGAAGTCGTTTATTGGGACTTAAAATGTATGACAGATTATTTGATGAGATAAATAGGCAATTAGTGAAAAAGGGATTTATAGTAAGGAAGAGGTCAGCTGCAGTAATAGAGAGGGTAGTTATAGAATCAGCTAATAGACCGAAGAAATATATTAAAAACATACCAAAGGACAGCGAAAAAGAAGATGGATAAAAGCTAAAATTGTTCAAATGTCTATGTATTGAGATTTTTTGTAGAATCTAAGAACAGAATTAAGTTTTATAATTATTTGATATTGTAGAAATATTATCACGGAGTGGCTAACAAACAGCTAACAAAAGTAGATTATTTTTTACGTTGACAAAAAAAAATTACAAGATTATAAACGCCTACAAACACAGTGGTTGTACTCTTTGCCGAAGTGGCGGAACTGGTAGACGCGCAGGATTCAGGATTCTGTGGGGTCACACCTGTGGGGGTTCGAGTCCCCCCTTCGGCATTCAACGTTTTCAGATAGTTTAATCAATTTCATTAAACTCCTAACAAACAGTGAAAAGTAACCAGAAACAAACAACATTTTTTAGCTGTTTATCAGCCGTTCATGTTTAGTAAATATATAAAAAAGACCTTTTAACACTTTTAGTTATTATAAAAGGTTCAAAGGTCTTAATAAACAAATGCAACCAAAATCAAAGAAAACTTGGATGGATGGTTTCTATTATGGCAATTACATGTAAATGATGAAAAACTTAAAGGGGACATTTCTACTTTGGTTTGACAGTTACTTAAATTTTGTTTACACTTCATTTTTTTTGTGCTAATTACTCTTGGTGTAACTATTCTATGTCAGGAGGTTGGTGTATTTATGGACAATAAGAATGCAAGAAGCAGCGTTGCTACAACAGTCAAATGGTCTAATAGGATTACCTACAGGCTTTTTATATCAATAGTAGTGACACTATCTATAGTATATTCTATTTTTGGCGCTTACATTATAATTACAGAAAGGGACCAGGTATTTGATAGACATTTTAAGGGCAATGAACAAAATGTCTCCATTATAGGGCAAGGTTTAGATGATTGGTTAGAAGAGCTAAAGCTGTTTACAAATATAATTGCTGAGGATGATAGAGTAATTAATGCTCTTTTAAACCGTGACGACACTGATGTTAGGAAGCGTACCTCCGTCTATCTGAAGAAAATGCATTCCAAGCACCCTTATCTTGAAAATATTGCCCTTGTTTATCTAGATGGTTCTAAAGTGTCAGATTTGTTGCAGATCTCTGATGTAGAACTAAATCTGGAGAATGTATCTCGAGTCACTGCTATAAGCAAGATAATAGGGGGGGAGACTTTTTATACGGGCTCTGTTAAGAAGAGTTCTAATGATAATACGCCTGTCTTTGTTATGACGCATGCTGTTAAAATAGACGGTAGTCTTGCTGGTATAGTTGTTATAACGCCAAGATTGAGCACTTTCTTCGGTCGATTCAAGCAATTTGCAACAATAGGTGATGTTTCTACTCTTATGGTAATAAGTAATGATGGCAACATTCTGGTGCACGATAATAAAAAGCGACTATTTACAAAAATTAATAAAAGCGTACTCTCTCAAATATCATCAACTAAAGATGAGTCACATTTTTATGACGCAGCTGATGGGAAGAAAATAGCTTACTCATTCAAAGCTTATACTAATAGTTCAATAGGAATGGATGAAAATTGGTTTATTTTATTTGGGACCCTAGCGGCTGAAATAATGAAAGAGCAAAATAAAAAGATGTTGATTGAAATTATAGTTGGATTTGCTACAACCCTGATGTTATTATTGGTTATTCATCTGCAGATGAATATGAATATAAATAAACCTTTAAGAAAGATTGAAGGAGTTCTTGATAAAGCAGTATCTAGAGAGGGAGATTTAACCAGAATCATTAATCTAGAAGTGAAAAGTGAGATGAGTATGATCGGGTTCTATTTTAACAAATTTGTAGGTGGAATTGAAAAGGTTATTTCTGTTGGCAAAAAGAATGTATTTGATATAACGTCCTCACATCTCCAGATTTTAAGTTCTATGGAACAAGTATCTAAGACTACAAATGAACAGACTGGACAGATTTCTGAAATTGCTTCAGCAATGGAAGAGCTTAGTTCTACCTCCTTTGAAGTATCGGAGAGCGCTTCTAGTGCCAAAAATAATGCTGAAGAAGCCAGAGATAAGACGATAGAAGGGCAGGGATACCTTGAGCTTGTTGTTAAAACTATAAATAAGATAAACAAAAACACAGAAGTTTTGACTAATACAATAAGTAATCTGACTGCGTCAAGTATGCAGATAGGGAATATCCTAAAGGTTATTAATGATATTGCAGATCAGACCAATCTGCTAGCGCTTAATGCAGCTATAGAAGCGGCGCGTGCTGGCGAAGCTGGACGTGGTTTTGCTGTGGTTGCTGATGAGGTAAAAAAATTGGCAGAGAGAACACAAAATTCAACTGATGAGATTTCTGAAATTATTAAATCTTTAGAAGAAGAGTCTGAGTCAGCAGATAAAAGCATGCTTGATGCCAGAAAAAGTGTCGCAGAGGGAGTTAAATCCGTTGAACAGACAAATAGAGTTTTTATAGATATTGTAAGCAAGGCTGATACTATTTACGAGGGCTCAAGTTTTGTTGAATCATCTATCAAAGAGCAGGCAATAACAGTAGGAAAAACTAATGATAATGTTCAGGTTATAGCTTCGGCTTCAGAGGAAAATAGCCGCGCGATATCTGAGATTACCTCTACACTGAATGATCTGCAGAGAAGGGTTGAAGAGGTCAAGGTAATGTTTGGTCATTTTACGACAAGTTAACAATCATAAATCCCTTCTATATTTAATTTTTATATATTGATGTCGTTAATGTCTGTTGTAAATTTATGAAAATAAATGATATTTATAAGTTTAGCTAATATTGTGTGGTTTTAGAGGGGAGATATGATGAAATTAACATTTGGCAAGATTGTAAAGTATATCTTTATCTTTTTTTTGGTACTGTTTCTTGTTAAAATCATAGTCGCGACTTATTCTGGTACACTTGTTATCAGGCGTGATGGTGTTGTAGTTATTGAGTTGAATGGTATTATTAGTGGGGCTGATAATATTATCTCTATTTTTAAAAAATTTAAGGATAATGTGAAGGTAAAAGGGTTTATACTTAGAATAAACTCACCAGGTGGAGTTATAGCTCCTACTCAGGAGATACACAGATTTATAGGC
>Ga0209633_10005000_pt1 | contig 11744 bp, 9 predicted proteins | sample Cruoilmetagenom1_FD_187290 | JGI IMG/M metagenome (GOLD analysis project Ga0209633, IMG submission 187290) | Oil polluted marine microbial communities from Coal Oil Point, Santa Barbara, California, USA - Sample 1 (SPAdes) (version 2) | ecosystem: Environmental > Aquatic > Marine > Oil seeps ... | reverse complement strand
CAGCAGTTTTTGACCGACAGGACCTTGCTGGAATTTTTCAACAGCAGCCATGTCTTTAAAGAGGAAGGGGAGGTCAAAGATTTGCAGGGATTTGGTGTATTTCTTAAACTTTGAAAGTGAGGGAGCCGCCATTTGGACGTCACCCAGAATCATCGCTTCGAGAACTTTGTTGTCACCAAATAGCTGGGAGTTAGGGAATACTTCAACTTTAACTTTGCCATGTAAGTTTTGATCAACGAGTTCAGCAAATTTGTTAGCCATTTGCCCCTTAGGGGTGTTCTCGGCGACAACGTGGGAAAATTTGATTACAATCGGTGCCGCCGATGCAACCGTCACAGAAGCCACAAATGCAACTGCGACCAACAAGCTTACGAGTACAAGTTTGTTTCTTTTCATCTCACTCTCCTTTAAGAAGGGACTTTAGTTTGCAATGTCGCCACCGTGGCAACATTAAAAAACACTTCAATTTTTCAGTGTTTATTTGCTAAAAGGTATTAGAACGAGCATATTATGGTTGATATCCTATCCCGAAGCGAATATGTCTCAAGTAAGTATTCTCCGGTACTTATTGATTTTTATTGTCTGTAGAAAAGAGTTCTATCCATAAGAAAAATAACGCTGTTGTATTTAAATCGTGCAATTAGTATACCTTCTATGGTTAAAACTGATATCTTGTTGTAATCATTGAATTAATGTATAAACAAACCGTTTTATGTCTTGTTTTCGTGCGCGATCTATGTTCAAATTTAAAACATAGTGTTTAGCTATAAAACGGTTACGCGGGGGATAATTCTCAAATACTGAGCGAGCAAAGTATTTGGTGATGGCAATAATGACCTGTATTTAAAGCTGAATGATGACTCTCATGACAATCAATTGGTGAGACTCTTCGAATAAAACCGATGCCCTTATTACATTGGTGTCATGTAGCAATCGGAGAGATTTAGAGGATTGCAAGGGTGGTGGGCTTTGTCGCAAGAGTTTTTTAGTTGCTATTTATCAACAGAAACGAGAACTGACTTGATCCGTAATCTTGAATTGTAACAGACTACCTAAATACTGTCGGTGGATATGAGTGGCTGACGTCCCTCTCAGATGCCTGGTCAACATGGCGATACTGCCTTTTGGAGGAACACTCAGGATGAGATGTATATTGATCCCTCGTTGCATTACTTTTAACCAGTTCGACTCCATTTTGTTATTAGCATAATTGAAAATAATTTTTCCAAGTTTCCGACGGGTGAGGCTAAAAATAACTTTCCACTGATACTTTGGTGCAATGGTCGCGTGATACTTACTTTCTCATTTGACATGGGATAAACTTTGCCACTCTCGCATGATGTCTCCTCCATGGGGTTCCATTCGGGCGCTTTCCTCTGATTGAGATGTCATATATTCCGCAGGAACGGCATAGCCTTTTTAGTTACACAGGAAAGTTGATGATTTACTGAACTCGCATAGTTAATCTACCTACGATAGAAAGGAATGTTTACTTGAAATCAAAAATCCTCGTCACATCTCCTTATCCTCAATTTACCCAACTGGTTACCCGGGTGAGCCAAAGCAAGAAACTCAAAATTAAAACCATAGAAGCGGTACTGGAAAAAGCCGCCGAGCTTGTCTACGAGGAAGTCAATAATTTCGAATATGAGGTTGTTGTTAGTCGTGGCGGAACGGCTGCAGCAATTAAAAAAGTGGTGGACATCCCTGTTGTGACGGCGGAATTCAATGATTTTGATCTGCTGCGATCTTTGTGGGGGGCCAGAGAGTTTGGGGATAAGATTGCCTATATGGCTTCTGCATACCGAGAGATTTATGAATTTAATGAACTGATGGAAATGCTTGGGGTTGAAATAGTGCAGTATACTTATCGAAATTCTCAGGAATTTTCCGAGAAGATCAGAAAGGCTTCTCAGGATCAATTTAAGGTTTTGATTAGTGGTGCAGAATGGGGGCAAAAGCTTGCTGAAGGTGCTGGAATGAAGGGGATGGTTATTTATTCAAGTCTCCGTTCAGTTACGCAGGCTCTCGAAAGGGCAGAAGAAGTTATTGCTATCAGGCAACGAGACAAGGAACACTCCCGTAGATTGAGCACGATGATTCAGGCAGTTAATGATGGGGTTGTTTGTATTGATGCTACTAGCAAAGTCCTTTTTATTAATGAAATGGCCGAAAACTTGTTGGGTTTCAAAGGTTCTCAGGTTTTGGGAAAAGTGGCACAAGAGGCCAATAAGAAGTTATTGGAACTGACGAACCTTTCTTCTGGATCCGACCAAAAATGCTTAATTAATGGAACCGATCTCGTTGTTAACCGTGCGGAGGTTGTCGATAAGAAGGAATATTTTGGTGTTGTTTTTACTCTACAGAAGATCTCTCAATTGCAGCAACTAGAACAGAAAATACGTAAGGAGTCACACCGTAAGGGGTTGATTGCGCGCTTTACTTTTGATGATATCCAGACTCGGGAAAAAATAATGCTGAATATTATTGAAAAAGCCAAAAATTTTTCCCAAGTTAACTCTACAGTATTAATTATAGGTGAAAGCGGCAGTGGTAAGGAATTATTCGCCCAAAGCATTCATCGAGCTAGTGCGTGCGCGAGTGGGCCCTTCGTGGCTGTAAACTGTGCCGCCTTGCCCGAGGATCTTTTGGAAAGCGAACTTTTTGGATTCGAAGAAGGTGCTTTTACTGGTGCCAGGAAGGGTGGAAAGCCTGGTCTGTTTGAGTTAGCTCATGGAGGCACTATTTTTTTAGACGAGATTGGCAGTATTTCTTTGAACGTTCAGGCTCGACTGCTAAGGGTTCTGCAGGAGCGGGAAGTGATGCGAATTGGCGGCGAAAGCGTTGTTCCTGTCAATGTCAGATGTATCGCGGCAACCAATACTGATCTGCAGGGTTTGGTTAGAAACGGGCGCTTTCGCCGCGATCTTTATTTTCGGCTAAATGTTCTAAAACTTGAGCTACCTCTATTGAAAGACCGGCCTGAGGATATTCTACTTATTGCAGAATACTTTCTTGCTGAATTTAGCCGGAGATTCAATAAAAAAGTTAACGAAATTCCTCGAGGTCTGTTGGCATGGATGAAGTGCTACGACTGGCCTGGAAATATCCGAGAGCTGCAAAATTTTATTGAGCGGCTAGTTATTCTGGCGGGCAAAGGTACGCTTAACAAAAAATGGATACAGCAACTCATTGAAGAAGCTGATGAGGGGTCTGTTCAGGAGAACAGGTCTAATGAAAACCATGTCTCAATCAAAATCGGAACATTGGAATACATGGAAAAGCAGCTAATTGATGCAGCGAGTGAAAGAGCTAATGGCAGCCGATCTGACCTGGCCAGACTGCTTGGTATCAGTCGTACTACCCTTTGGAAGAAGCTCAATAGTGACAATGCTTCTGAAGGGAATTTGTAATGCAGATCTTGTAATTAGTCTGGTGGTCAGGATGTTGGTACCCTGTCTTCAGGGTGTTTCTTTGGATTGACGCTTGAAGTGCATTCTGCCTCACCGGGTTGGCCAACTTTCTGGGTGGTTTGCCGTGTCGTTTTTTTTGTTCCGGTAGTGGGCAAGACACATCCTGCCACTAGTTTCATCAAGTAAAACCTCCGTCAGAAGTTTTACGTTCAGGAAAATTAAAGGCTCAGAGGAAACGAACCTTTTAGTATACTGATCAACGGCAAGGCCAATAAAATAAACATCCTTTCTGCTAGACTTTTTCTCAAAAAAAGCATGAACGTTTATAATTTAAACAAGTTGGTTTTAAAATAAACATTATTCTGTTTGAAATTTTAAATTTGATCCCGTTATATAAATAAAAACTATAAATATTGAATAGTTACAGGAATTGCAAAAAAGTGGCACAAGAGTTGCTGTTGTGTTGATTCAATCCCTTTGTAGAAATGTCTCTTACTCACAACCTTGAAAGAATGGATTATACAATGTCGAATAAAAATACCTCAACTCCATTGCCAACCTGCGCCGTATGTCCTGTTAGGGTCTCAGAACGTTTTTGTCGTCAGGAACATGGTAAAGCCCCGAGTAATTGTCCATCAACCAGATCGCCAGAGGTTATTAAAGAAACCCTTGAAATCCTTAAAGATCCCGAGGTCATGGAATTTGTGCGTCAGGCATCGATTCAGGAAGGAGAGGCATATGGTGATCGCGATAAAGGTTACGCGAATATTTATCCAATAAAACCGCGGATTCAGGAGACAGTTGAATTTGCCCAGAAGATGAAATTTAAACGCATCTGCCTGGTTTTCTGCATCGGCATGCGCAAGGAAGCCGAAATTATTCACAAAATATTTACTGATAATGGATTTGAAACCATTTCTGTCATGTGCAAAGCGGGCGCGATGTCCAAAGAAGAAATTGGACTTTTGAGAGAACAGCAAATAGACCCAAGCACTTTTGAAACAATGTGTAATCCTATTTTACAGGCATTGACGGCCAATTATCATAAATCTGATCTGAATGTATTGTTTGGTGTATGTGTTGGACACGATGCTTTGTTTTTGAAATATGCCGAAGGCTACAGCACGGTTCTTGCCAGCAAAGACCGTCTTCTGGGGCATAATCCGCTCGCCGCAATTTACCAGTACGATAGCTATTACCGTTATTTAAAAAATCCATTATAAGCGTAAAAAGAAATTCAATGAACTACCCCGCAGCAAGCTACGGGGTATCAACAGTCTACAACCTTTGTTAATTCGCAAAGCAAGCTTCGGGGAATAAAACCCGAACAAAGATTATTTAAGGGAGAAAATGTATGATTGAATCAGAACTAAGTAAGGAAATTCGCTCCGCAATGCGTGATCTGTGTGCTTGCTATCCCTGCGAATACTGGAGAAAAATTGATGCGGTCCGTGGTTACCCTGATGAGTTTATAGATGCTCTTACTAAAGCGGGCTGGTTGGCCGCGTTGATACCCGAAGAATACGGTGGTTCTGGGTTGGGCGTTCTTGAGGCCTCTATTATTCTTGAAGAAATCAACCGATCGGGAGGTAATTCAGGGGCTTGTCACGCTCAGATGTATACAATGGGGACTTTGCTCAGACACGGTTCCACGGAACAGAAAGAAAAATATTTGCCACAAATTGCTAGTGGTAAATTGCGCCTGCAGTCTTTTGGTGTTACCGAACCAAACTGCGGTACAGACACGACCAAGCTGCAGACGACGGCAGTGCGTAAAGGTGACCATTACATTATAAACGGACAAAAAGTCTGGACATCCCGTGTACAGCATTCTGATCTGATGATCCTCCTGGCAAGAACCACCCCTCTGAAAGAGGTCAAAAAAAAGTCACTGGGATTGTCGGTGTTTTTAGTTGATTTACATAAGGTTAGTGAAGATGAGCTAACTGTTCGGCCAATCATCAACCTAATGAATCACGAAACCAATGAAGTGTTTTTTGATAATCTTAAAATCCCCGCCGACAGTTTGATCGGTGAGGAGAACCTGGGATTTAAGTATATTCTTGATGGAATGAACGCTGAACGGATTCTCATTGCTGCCGAATGTATCGGGGATGGCCGCTGGTTTACCGAAAAGTCTTCTACCTATGCCAATGAGCGAGTGGTTTTTGATCGGCCTATCGGTCAAAACCAGGGCATTCAGTTTCCTATCGCCAGAGCTTTTGTCAATGTTGAGGCCGCTGACCTGATGCGTTTTTGTGCCGCACAATTGTTTGATGAGGGCAAGCCCTGCGGAAAAGAGGCCAACATGGCGAAACTGCTGGCTGCCGATGCATCTTGGGAGGCTGCTAATGCGGCAGTTCAAACCCACGGCGGATTTGGATTTGCCGCAGAATACGACATCGAACGCAAATTCAGAGAAACTAGATTATATCAAGTTGCACCCATTTCAACTAACTTGATTCTTTCATATATTGGACAGCATGTTCTTGGCATGCCGAGGTCATACTAAGCTATGCGCCCACTGGATGGGATAACAGTGGTTTCCCTTGAACATGCCATTGCAGCCCCTTTTGCAACTCGGCAACTTGCTGATTTGGGAGCTCGGGTAATTAAGATCGAACGCCCGGGCAGTGGTGATTTTGCTCGGGGTTACGATGAAACAGTCATGGGTCTTGCCTCGCATTTCGTCTGGGTTAACCGTTCCAAGGAAAGCCTGACGCTCGATCTAAAATATCCCGAGGCGCAGCGGATTATGGCGAAGTTGCTTGGGGAAGCGGATGTCTTTGTACAAAACTTGGCACCGGGAGCTGCCGAGCGGTTAGGGTTTGGAAAGACTGAACTTGCCGAGCACTACCCTCGCCTGATCTCTTGCAATATTTCTGGCTATGGAAATAGCGGCCCCTACCGAGATAAAAAAGCCTATGATCTACTAATCCAAAGTGAAGCAGGTCTATTGTCTGTCACCGGCACACCTGAAGTACCCTCAAAGGCTGGTATTTCAATTGCTGATATTGCTGCAGGGATGCATGCTTTCAGTGGAATTTTGAGCGCTCTTTATCACAGGGAGAAAAACACCGGTCAAGGTGAAAGTGTTGAGGTGTCGTTGTTGGAGGCGCTTGGTGAATGGATGGGGTATCCACTGTATTACAGCCATTACGGGGGTAGCCCACCCAAGAGGACTGGAGCAGTTCATGCGGCGATCTTCCCCTACGGTCCCTTCCGCGCTGGCGACGGGAAAAATGTCATGCTTGGTTTGCAAAACGAGCGCGAATGGGAAGCGTTCTGCTCGCAGGTTTTGCTGTCTCCAGAATTAAAAGTTGATCCTCGATTCGATTCTAATTCTAAACGGGTTACCAATATGGAGCGCTTAACTGCAATTATCCATACTGCTTTCAGTGAGCTCGACTCAGAACAGGTAGTCGCCCGGCTTGAGGACGCGGGGATTGCCAATGCAAGGATCAATGATATGAATGAAGTTTGGGATCATCCTCAACTCGCTGCACGTGAACGGTGGAGAGAAGTTGATACCTCTGCAGGACGGATACAAGCTTTATTACCACCAGCAACGTTTTCCACTTTTGAAGCATGCATGGATGCTGTTCCGGAGTTGGGTGAACATACTGATTCGATTCTGGCTGAAATTGGTTACAGTACGGCGGAAATTTCCCGATTGAGAGCAGACAACGCAATTTAACTATTTGAAAAATGGAGGATTGATATGAGTATAAAAGAGGGTTGGAAAGGGCGTTTTTTCGAAGATTTTGAGATTGGCGATATATATCCTCACCCGCTTGGACGCACTGTGCTGACGGTTGATAATAGCTGGTTTACTCTACTGACACAAAATACCGCCCCAATCCACTTTGACCATCACTATTCGGCGCAGACGGAGTTTGGGAAGCCTCTAGTCGACTCCACATTTACTCTGGCGTTGGTCACCGGACAAAGCGTGACCGATATATCACAAAATGTTATGGCCAATCTAGGCTGGGACAAAGTTCGCCTACCCAACCCCGTGTTTGAGGGTGATACGATTTATTCTCAATCTGAAGTTCTGGAAATACGCGAATCCAAATCACGGGACAATATTGGAATCGTCAAGGTCAAATCAACTGGATTCAATCAGGATGGTGTTGTTGTTATCACTTTCGAACGGGTGCTTATGGTTTACAAGCGGGGGCTTGCACCTAAGATTGCTCGCATAATGGTAGAGGAATCACAATGATTGGGCTAGCATCAAACCAAACTAAAATTCTGGCTGAATTCTTAACTGATTTTTGTTATGAAGATATTCCTGACCATATTGTCGCACGTACCGAGGATCTGTTTCTTGACTGGTTCGGTTCTGCATTAGCTGGACATAATGTCCGACAGATTCAAATTTTAGAGCACTTTTCTGAAGTGATGGGTCCCTCGAATGGGTCCAGCGAGATTTTTGTGTCTCGAAAGCGAACTTCCCCTTTTTTTGCCGCTTTGGTCAATGCAGCTTCTTCACATTATGCGGAACAGGATGATGTCCATAACGGTTCGGTTTTTCACCCTGGAACCGTAGTTTTTCCGGCAGTGGTTGCTACCGCACAAGAGTTTGGGAGCTCTGGGCGTGAAGCTATCGTTGCGGTAGTCGCAGGCTATGAAGCGGGTATCCGGATCGGCGAAGCTCTGGGTCGATCCCATTATAAAATATTTCATACAACAGGAACCGCTGGAACTCTGGCCTCAGCGGTCGGAGTTGCGCGCCTGCTTGGTGCTGATGTCGGACAAATGCTGAATGCCCTGGGTTCAGCTGGGACGATGGCCGCTGGGCTTTGGGAGTTTTTGCGTGATGGTGCGGATTCCAAACAGTTGCATACAGCAAAAGCCGCAGCCGACGGCTTGCTCTCCGCATACATTGCTCTTGACGGCTTTACCGGTGCCCAGAGAATTATCGAGGGCGATCAGGGCATGGCGGCCGGAATGTCGCAAGATGCTAATCCGGCCTTGCTTGTTGACCGTTTGGGAAGCCGGTGGGCGATTGGAGAGACCTCTTTTAAATTTCACGCTAGCTGTCGGCATACTCACCCTGCCGCAGATGCCCTGCTGGAGTTGATGCTGAAGTATAAAATCAAAGCTGATGATATTGCTGAGGTTACGGCTCATGTTCATCAGGGGGCAATTGATATTCTCGGTCCGGTTACAGACCCGCAATCTGTCCATCAATCCAAGTTTTCCATGGGATTTGTTTTGGCGATGATTGCGCTAAAGGGACGGGCGGGGGTCACAGAATTCAGTGAAGCCGCTTTAAAAGATCCGGAAGTCAGAGTCTTTAGTAGTAGAGTCAAGATGGTTTTGGACGCCAAGGTTGATCAGGCTTACCCAAAATGCTGGCTGGGACATGTCGAAGTTATCACTCATGACGGACAGCGGTTGGAGATGCATGTCGATACTCCTAAAGGGGATCCAGAGAATACTTTGTCCCGCCCGGAGTTGGAGGACAAAGCCCTCCGGTTGGCAGCCTGCCAAGGAGGCGCTAGTCAGGAAGAGATGCAGGGTATTATCGCCAGAATATGGCAGCTGAGAGACGCGCCAGATCTGAAGAATTTCTTAAACGCCTGAGAAAAGAGCATTACTATGGATGAGAGTTTGTGTTGGCACCGCCAATTGTTGCTGGAAAAAACTGCAGAAGCATTACAAAACCATGGTTTTACTGCAAAGGTGTTCGCCAATCGCCAAGAGCTTCGACCGTTTTTGATCGAGGCCGCCCAAGATGCTTCAACTGTTGGTTTTGGCGGTTCGATAACTCTAGCGCAAATTGGTATTGCCAAGGAACTAAAACGTGCAGGAAAAACCCTGCTTATACACGGACGGCCTGGTTTGGCTCCAGCAGAACGTTTTGCCTTGATGCGCCGGCAGTTGAGCTGTGATCTTTTTTTTAGCAGCACTAACGCTCTGACGATTAAAGGGCAGCTTGTCAATATTGACGGCACGGGGAACCGGGTCGGAGCCATGGCTTTCGGTCCACGTAAAGTTGTTCTTATCGTTGGAGTTAATAAAATTGTTCATGATGTTGACAGTGCTTTGCGACGAATCAAAGAGGTGGTTGTCCCGCCCAATGCCCACCGGATGGGCTATGCCCCTCCGTGCACGAAAACCGGGGTCTGCGTAGATTGCAACTCCCCAGAACGGGTTTGTCGGATCACAACAATCATCGAAAGACAACCGCGAGATTCGCATATCATCGTCTGTCTTGTGAATGAGAACCTCGGATACTAATTGGTAGCCTGTGGCAAAGAGAATGCAATGGAATTCACCCGCGAAATATATTGGAATGTCGGTCACGGCATAACGACCCTGCTGTCGATGTATTTATTATCCATCGTCGCCATTGCTGTGCTGGTTTACACCTTTAAGGCGCGGGTCAAGGTTTACAAGCTAGGCAAGCCACTGGAACGACTTGATCAATTGCCGGTACGAATCACCGGAATGATTAAAAATGTATTTCTCCAGAGCAAAGTGATCCGAGTCAGAGGGCCGGGACTGGCTCACGGAGTGTTTTTCTGGGGCTTCTTCCTGTTGTTTCTCGGCACCTGCTTAATTGTATTGCAGGCTGACTTCACCGACCTGTTGTTCGGCTACAAATTTCTGACTGGCTCATTTTACTTGATGTTCTCTATTGTCCTTGATCTTGCCGGACTGTGTGCGATCATCATGCTTGGCGGGTTGCTGGTCCGCCGCTATATTGTTCGACCCGAGGGACTGGAGAGCAAGTCGGACGATCTCATCATGCATGGCTTGTTGTTTGCTATCCTGATAAGTGGATTCGTCATCGAAGGGGCACGCATGGCGGCTACCGAGATGGGGACTTCTCTAGCGCTCTGGTCGCCGGTTGGCTTGCTCTTCGCCAAAGGGTTTTCCGGAATGGATGAAGTGGCGCTGCGCTCACTGCACAGCACGGTGTGGTGGTTTCACCTGTTGCTGGTCATGGGTTTTATTGTTGCCATCCCCTTCACTAAATTCCGCCATATCTTTACTACCAGCCTTAATTATCTGTTTACCGACCTCGGTCCGACTGGAAAACTGGTCAGTCTCGATCTTGAAGATGAAGATGCTGAAAGTTTTGGTGCCTGTAAAGTTGCCGATTTGACCTGGAAAGATATCTTCGATACCGATGCATGCACTCTGTGTAAACGCTGTCAGGATCGCTGTCCAGCCTATAACACAGAAAAGCCGCTCTCACCGATGCAGCTGGTTAATCAGATTGGCGAGGCTGCTTTTACCAATCCCGCTGCCAATCTGATAGATGCCTGTGACAAAGACGCGATCTGGGCTTGTACCACCTGCCGCGCTTGTCAGGATATTTGCCCGGCCAGCATTGACCATATCGGTAAGATCGTTGAACTCCGCCGTAATTTGGTTTTGATGGAAGGGGAATTCCCCGGCGAAGAAGTAATGACTGCGATGGAACAGACCGAAGTCAACAGCAACCCGTTAGGCAGTGGCTATGCCAGTCGTGGTGACTGGGTCGAAGGTCTTGCCGTTAAGACGTTGGGCGAAGATGCCGACGTCGATATCCTCTATTTTGTCGGCTGTTACGCCTCCTTTGATGCCCGCAATATAAAGATAGCCAAAGCTTTTGTTAAACTGTGTCAGGCGGCCGGAATTAAAGTCGGCGTCCTCGGGAAAGAAGAAAAGTGCTGTGGCGAGCCGATGCGTAAAATGGGTAACGAATATCTCTACCAGACCCTGGCGCAAGAGAATATTGAACTGATCAAGGGCTATGGTATCAAAAAAATTGTGACCAGTTGTCCCCACTGTTTTAACACTCTGGCCAAGGACTACCGTGATTTTGACTTTGATATTGAAGTTGAAACCTACACCCGCTTCCTTGAACAGCTCGTCAGCAGTGGTCAACTGAAGCTTAATCCGAGCGATTTTGACTGTACCTATCACGACTCCTGCTACCTCGGGCGTCACAACGGGATCTATGACGCTCCTCGTAATCTGATCACGGCTGCGGGCGGTACCATCACTGAAATGGCGAAGAATCGTAGTGAATCTTTTTGCTGTAGCGCCGGTGGCGGACGAATTATGGCTGAAGAGAACATCGGCAGCCGGATCAATATCAAACGGGTTCAAATGGCGGGAGAAACGGGGGCCTCACAACTGGTTTCCAATTGTCCGTTCTGTCTGACCATGTTTGAGGATGGTGTCAAAGGAGCGGAATTGGACGAACAACTCAAACCCAGAGATCTGGCTGAAATACTGGTTGAACGGATATCTGCAATAGATTGATTATGCCATGGAGGGGCCTCTCCTCCTCAAGTGAGTTTCCTCCTCTCTCAGAAACTCAGG
>Ga0209633_10004999_pt1 | contig 11745 bp, 10 predicted proteins | sample Cruoilmetagenom1_FD_187290 | JGI IMG/M metagenome (GOLD analysis project Ga0209633, IMG submission 187290) | Oil polluted marine microbial communities from Coal Oil Point, Santa Barbara, California, USA - Sample 1 (SPAdes) (version 2) | ecosystem: Environmental > Aquatic > Marine > Oil seeps ... | reverse complement strand
TGAAGCACTGGTCGCTTATTGGATAAAAATTAGCCCTAATTACAAACTATTAGAACAGAATATTCAGATCATTAAAGAAGGGCATACTTTCGGTGAAATGGATTTCATCATCAAGGAAGTTTGTTCTCAAAAAGTGATTCACCTCGAAGTTGCAGTTAAATTCTACCTAGGAAGCCCACCCTACGAAGACCCATTTCATTGGTTTGGAACCAATACCCAAGACCAGCTAGGTAAGAAAATAGCACATTTAAAAACCCGGCAAACACAACTTGGGAAAACACATGCAAATTATCTAAAAGAACGAGGAATTGAGATTGATAAACAACACTGTTTTCTAAAAGGAAGGCTATTTTACCCCTTAGGCTTTGATGCACCTCCTAACGGAGTAACTTCAAATCACTTGCGAGGTAGATGGTTTAAAAATATTCCAAAACAGAATACAAAGCTGCTTTACCCAGTTGATAAATCAGATTGGTTAGCTGAAATACAGCATTCAGATATAAACCAGGATTTATTACAAACAAGTGTCGAAGAAAAAGATTGGCCTAGGTGTTATATCGAGATTGAAAAAGAAAATTCTTCAAATGAGTTATACGAGGTAAACAGGCTATTTTATTTGCCTACTTCATTCAGATTTCCTAAGGGATAAACGGCTATAACCAAGCGAATGAGGCTGTGAAAGTATTCTGGGACGAAAGAAAAATGAGGTAAAAATTTCCAGATTTTATTCAAAAAAGAAGGTAATAGCAGGCTATTGGCTGATTTTTTGGGTGAAATCTGGGAGATTTTAACCATTTTTATGAGTTCCATGAATACTTTCACAGCCTCGAATGGCACCCCCCCTAGTTTTTAGCATCAGCCAAAAACCGAGAGCTTAAAAAAGCTCAAGTTTATTTCTTAAGAATTTTAAGTAACTCTTCCAGTTCAGTAATTAATTGGCGTGATAATTGATTAGCTTGCGTACTATCATCTTCAGCCTCTTCACCAGAAAGTTTTTGACGTGCGCCATTTATGGTGTAACCCTGCTCATGCAGTAAACTTCTGATCTGACGAATAAGAAGCACATCAGCACGCTGATAGTAACGACGATTTCCACGTCTTTTCATTGGCTTAAGCTTAGGGAACTCCTGTTCCCAGTAACGAAGTACATGTGCTTTTACGCCACAAAGATTACTAACTTCCCCAATTGTGAAATACCGCTTACTCGGTATTGAAGGTAATTCCTTATTATTAGATGCTTCCAGCATACTTTCCTACTCTTTGCTTTAATTTTTGGCCTGGGCGAAATGTGACAACACGTCTCGCACTCACAGGAATTGCTTCACCGGATTTAGGGTTTCGACCCGGCCGTTGTGCTTTGTCTCGTAACATGAAATTACCAAAGCCAGAAAGCTTAATACTTTGACCCTGTTCTAGAGCTGACCTGATTTCTTCAAAGAACATTTCTACTAATTCTTTAGCTTCGCGCTTGTTTAACCCAAGTTCTTCGAACAGATGTTCAACCATGCCTGCTTTAGTCAACGTCATTACTGCGGCTCTCCTTTAGGGGTATTATGCAGAGGCTAGTTTTGTAGAATTATCTTAAAACCGCCCCTGTCTTGTTTTTAAGCGTCTCCATGATCTTCCCTACATGTGCACTTATTTCGTGTTCCTCTAGGGTGCGTGAAAAATCCTGAAAAATCAAGCCTAAAGCTATACTTTTTTGACTTGTTTCTATATTTTTTCCTTCATAGACATCAAATATGACAGTATCAACATGTGCATCAATATTCAAGCCATTCAATAATTCTATAATTGTACCGTAATCAGTTCCTTTGTTGATAAGAAGAGCAAGGTCTCGACGTGTTGATGGATAGCTTGATAACCTCTCATAGGAAGGTAACTTCTTAGAGGACATATAATCAATATCAAGTTCAAAAACAAATACTTGCTGGTCTAAATCCAACTTTTTCTCTATTCCAGGATGCAAGGCGCCACAGACACCTACCTGTTGACCATCAAGTAGAATTTCTGCAGATTGACCTGGATGTAGTGCTTCATGATCAGCAACTACAAATTCAAACTTTTGACCTGTGGCTTCATCTAGTAAAGCTTCAACATCACCTTTAATATCATAGAAATCAACAACCTTTGTATCATTGTTCCATTGTTCTGAGAAGAGCGAGCCAGTAATAACACCTGCTATCTTTTTGCGTTGCTCTGGCAATCCTTTTGCAGATTTTTGAAAACTCAATCCGGTTTCAAATAGACGTACACGGCTTTGCTGACGTTTAACATTCTTATCCAGTGCTGGAATTAAACCTGACCACAAAGTGCTACGCATTACTGATAGCTCTTCTGAGATCGGGTTAGCCAGTTTTATTTGCTCCATAGCGGGAGCCAGCAATGCTTCAACATCGGGCGGCACAAAGCTATATGTAATTGCTTCTCTATAGCCGCGTGCTACTAATACCTGACGCAATGAACCTTCATCCAGCTGTGTCTCCTCTTTTCTCGAAATTCGAGGCTCCATAGGACGCAGTAACGCAGGAATATTGTCATAGCCATATATACGTGCGATCTCTTCAATCAGGTCTTCTGGGGTCGCCAGGTCAAAACGAAAGATGGGGGGCGTTATATTCCAACCCTTATCACTTTTTTCTATCTGACATCCCAGACGTGACAGAATATCTTCAACGCGCGCATCATCCACTTCAATTCCCAGATGACGTTTAATACGGCTACGCTCAAAGTTTATAACATCTTTTTTGTGTAGTTTATTATTAGCAATCACATCCGTAACTGGCCCTGCTTGCCCACCACAAATATCTATAATTAGCTGGGTAGCTCGTTCAATCGCTTTTAATTGAAGATCAGGACTTACACCGCGTTCAAAACGATGCGAGGAATCTGTATGTAAACCATAACTGCGCGCCTTTCCCATAATCATTTCTGGAACAAAATAAGCTGATTCAAGATAGATATTTTTAGTAGAGTTGCTCACTGCAGTATCATTTCCACCCATAATGCCAGCCAATGCCACAGCTTTCTTTTCATCAGCAATCACCATGGTATCGACGCGTAGTGTAGCTTCCTTACCATCTAGCAAAGTCAGCTTCTCACCCTCTTTTGCATTTCTGACATTGATTCCACCTTCAAGTTTATCAAAGTCAAATCCATGCATAGGTTGACCAAGTTCCAACATGACGTAGTTTGTAATATCAACCACCGGTCCTAGACTTCGGATATCAGAACGACGTAATTTTTCCACCATCCAGTCAGGCGTAGCAACTTGAGTATCAACACTTTTTACAATACGACCGACATAACGCTGACATAAATCATCGGCTGTGATTTTTACGGGGAAGACATCATCAATAGTTTCGCTGGCAGATTCAAAACTCATTTCTGTAACTGGCGACTGCATGATCACACCCAACTCACGAGCCACACCAGAAACAGATAATAAGTCAGCACGATTTGGGGTAGCATCAAGATCAAGAATCACATCATTAAGATCAAGCACTTCTCTTAAATCAACACCAAGCTCTGCATTAGCAGGAATTTCAAGCAAACCTTCGCCAGCATCACCCATACCCAGCGTTTCAGAACCACAAAACATACCTTGTGATAGTACACCACGCAATTTACTCTTCTTAATTTTGAAGACCTTCCCGTCCGGCTCAGGTAACACTGCCCCAATCATGGCAACAGGAACTTTTTGCTCTTCTGTTACGCTTGCATTAGTAACAATCTGAATTTTCTCATCTGCACCAACATCAACTTGACAAACACGTAATCGGTCAGCATCGGGGTGTTGCTCAATTGTTTTTATTTGACCTACAACAACATGGGTAAAGTCTGAAGCAACAGGGTCTATCGCATCAAGCTCAGTGCCTGCCATAATCAATTGATGGGTGATTTCTTCGGTAGTCGCCTTAAGCTCTACCCACTCACGTAACCAGTTTTCACTTACTCTCATAGTCCCACCTTACCCAAACTGCTTTAAGAAACGAACATCGTTATCAAATAACTTTCTCAAGTCATCAATTCCATAACGAAGCATAGCTAAACGATCAATACCAAAACCAAAGGCAAAACCTGTATAGACTTCTGGGTCTATCCCAACGTGCTTAAAAACTTCTGGGTTGACCATGCCGCAACCCATTACTTCAATCCAGCCAGTATTACCACAGACACGGCAACCATCGCCATTACAAAGGACACATTGAATATCTGTTTCTGCAGAAGGTTCTGTGAAAGGAAAATAATGAGGACGAAAACGTGTTGGCAAATCTTCCACTTCAAAAAAGGCTTTAAAGAATGCTTCCAGAATTCCTTTCAAATCAGCAAAAGTAACATCTTTATCTACCATTAAACCTTCAACTTGGTGAAACATCGGACTGTGAGTCACATCAGAGTCACAACGATAAACACGACCTGGAGCAATAATTCGCAAAGGCGGCTGCTGATCTTCCATGGTACGAATTTGTACTGGAGAAGTATGGGTGCGTAATAACGTACCATCGCCAAAATAGAAAGTATCATGTGATGCACGTGATGGATGATGGTCAGGAATATTTAGTGCAGTAAAATTATGATAATCATCTTCAATCTCTGGCCCCACTTCAACAGCAAAACCTAGTTGCATAAAGATTTCTTCAATACGCTTTGCCGTTCGGGTTACAGGATGTAGGCTACCCGACTCCATCTTTCGACCGGGCAAGGTAATATCAAGACGCTCAGTTTGTAAGCGTTCGTTTAAAGCTTCTGCTTCCAAAGCTATCTTGCGCTCATCAATAGCGGCAGATAAAGTCTGTTTGGCCTTATTGATTTCCTGGCCTGCTCCACGTCGCTCTTCTGCTGGTAACTTACCTAGCTGTTTAAGCTGGCCTGTGATTAGACCTTTCTTGCCAAGATAATGAACACGTACTTCATCCAATCCTGACAAAGTATTTGCATCAGCGAGTTGGCTTTGAGCCTGTTCCATGAGTTCTGTCAGTTGTTCCACTGAAGTCTCTCCCTTAATTTCACACAATAAAAAAGCGAGGGAAGGCAAAATGCCTTTCCTCGCTTTGTTTTTACATCTATTTGCGTCTAATTTGTTTATTAGACAGAACAGTAAATCAAGCTAAAGCGGCTTTTGCTTTCTCAGCTAACTGTCCAAAAGCGTCGATATCGTGTACTGCTAAATCAGCTAACATTTTACGGTCAACTTCGATTTCTGCTTTACTTAGTCCGTTCATAAAACGACTGTAAGACATATCAAACATGCGCGCAGCTGCATTGATACGAACAATCCATAAGCGACGGAACTGACGTTTCTTTTGACGACGGTCACGGTAAGCGTATTGTCCTGCTTTAGTAACTGCCTGATTCGCTACACGATAAACTCTGCTTCGTGCACCGTAATAACCTTTTGCTTTCTTTAATACTTTTTTGTGCTTTGCACGGGCTGTAACACCACGTTTTACTCTAGCCATTTTCTATAATCCTCATTTATTCTTTATTACAAGCGTTACTAATATTAAACGTACGGTAACATTCTACGAACCATTGGCGTGTCGACTTTCTCGACTACATCGCCAGCGCGTAGATGACGCTTACGTTTACTGCTTTTTTTAGTGAGGATGTGGCGCAGGTGAGACTGCTTACACTTGAATGTGCCATTAGCACGCTTGCGGAATCGCTTTGCAGCTCCGCGGTTGGTTTTCATCTTAGGCATCTTGACTCTCCATTTATTCACTCATTTGAGTGGTTGAGTTAAACATCCCCTTGAGAGTGCCTCTCCTCAGGGAATGATGTTTCAAAATCAGGGTTATTCTTCGCTAACCTGATCTTCTTCTTTCTTCTTAACAGGTGCTGCTACGCCTTTTTCTTTCTTAACTGGGCCTAACACCATAATCATCTGGCGACCTTCCATCTTTGGGAACTGTTCAACTAGTCCGTATTCTTCCAGATCTGCCTCTACTCGTTTAAGCATTTCCATGCCCAACTCGCGATGCGCCATTTCACGTCCTCTAAAACGGATCGTAACTTTGGTCTTATCACCATTTTCTAAAAACTGAATCAGTTTATTCAGTTTGATATTGTAATCACCAACATCTGTTCCAGGTCGCATTTTAATTTCTTTAACCTGAGTCTTTTTCTGCTTTTTCTTGCTAGCACCCTTTTGTTTACTTTTTTCAAACTTGAATTTGCCATAATCCATAATACGACAAACTGGTGGACTCGCGTTTGGTACAATTTCAACTAAATCAAGTGAATCAGCAGATGCCCTTCCCATGGCATCATCTATTGATACAACTCCTATGTTTTCGCCATCCTTATCAATGAGCCTAACCTCTGGCAATGTGATTTGATCATTGATTCTATTTTTCTTTGGTTTAGCGATGTTGTAATTCCTCTAATCTCTTATTTAGTTAACATCTAATCATTTATTCTACGATTAGCATTTTCTTGCAAAATTGTTTCAATGAGTTTTTCAACTGTCATTGATCCGAGGTCTTCGCCTGCTCTAGTTCGGACTGCAACTGAATCGGTCTCAACCTCACGATCACCCACAACCAGCATGTAAGGCATGCGTTGAAGCGTGTGCTCGCGAATTTTAAAGCCTATCTTCTCATTTCTCAAGTCCGATACGACTCGAATACCACTTTTTTTCAGTCTATTTTCGATATTTATCACAAAATCAGCCTGTTTATCCGTAATATTCATAATTACAGCTTGAAAAGGTGATAACCACAAAGGAAACTTTCCTTCGTGATGCTCAATTAAAATTCCGATAAATCGTTCAAAAGATCCTAAAATTGCGCGATGCAACATAACAGGCGTTTTGCGTGATCCGTCTTCTGCAACATATTCTGCATCAAGGCGAGCAGGCATGGAAAAGTCAACCTGAATTGTTCCCAGTTGCCAGATCCGACCAATACTATCTTTTAATGAAAATTCAATTTTCGGACCATAGAAAGCACCTTCTCCAGGTAACTCTTCCCATTCCAGCTTTTGCGCATCCAGCGCATCTGCCAATGCTTTCTCGGCTTTGTCCCAATCTTCCTCACTACCCACTCTGTTTTCTGGACGTGTTGACAAGCGATATATCACTTCATCAAAACCAAAGTCTGTATAAACATCATGCAAAAAGTCGATGAAGTCAGCAACTTCCGGTTGAATCTGCTCTTCCGCACAGAAAATATGTCCATCATCTTGAACAAAGCCACGCACGCGCATTAAACCATGTAAAGCACCCGACATTTCATTACGATGGCAAGCGCCAAACTCTGCTAACCTTAATGGCAGATCACGGTAACTTTTTAACCCTTGATTAAAAACCTGAACATGACAGGGACAATTCATTGGTTTTAATGCAAATCGTCGTCCATCAGATTCCAACGAAAACATATCGTCGCTATACTTATCCGCATGACCTGATTTTTCCCACAATGAGAAATCGACCAGTTCAGGTGTATTAATTTCTTTATAATCACGCAAGCGTTGTTGCTCGCGCATATACTGTGAAATCACTTGATAAATCGTCCAGCCTTTGTCATGCCAGAAGATTTGCCCCGGAGCTTCATCCTGAATATGAAATAAGTCGAGCTTGCGACCAATTTTTCGATGATCGCGCTTTTCTGCTTCTTCAATGCGACGAATGTAGGCTTTTAACGCCTTTTTATTTTCCCATGCTGTACCGTAAATTCGCTGTAGCATTTCATTATTCGAATCGCCACGCCAGTATGCACCTGCCAACTTTGTTAGTTTAACAGCAGGGATTTTTCCCGTGCTAGGCACGTGAGGCCCACGACACAAATCAATAAAATCACCTTGCCTGTATAAAGACAAGTCTTCATCATTTGGGATACTTTCAATAATTTCAGCCTTGTATGCTTCACCCATATCACGGAAAAATGTAACAGCTTCCTTGCGGGGCATAACACTACGTTCCACAGGAATATCCTGCTTAATGAGTTCCTGCATGCGTTTTTCAATAGCTTCTACATCTTCGGGAGTAAACGCACGCTCATAAGCAAAATCATAAAAGAAGCCATTTTCAATAACTGGACCAATAGTCACTTGCGCTTCAGGAAATAACTGCTTAACTGCCTGAGCCATTAAATGCGCAGAAGAATGACGAATGATTTCAACACCTTCCTCGCTATTGGTGGTAATAATACTTAAGCTTACATCCTCTTCAATGAGATGACTGGCATCATATTGCTTACCTTCAATAGTGCCCGCAAGTGTTGCTTTGGCAAGGCCTGGGCCGATATCAGCTGCGACATCAAGAATAGAAACAGATTGATCAAATGAGCGCTGACTGCCGTCAGGTAGCGTGATAGTTGGCATTTTATTCCCCTTTCAGTGGTGATCCTTACTAGAGACCACGTGATTTAGCCTTTATGACTTAAAGTATCGATATTTGGAAAGGAATAATACTATATTTTATTTTATTTACAACAACTCTCCTTCTCCCAAAAATCCTAAGCTGTTCAAACTATCATCTACTTTTGATTTTTTTGATTGTATTTAAATACAATCAGAGAGCATTTGGCACCCCCCTACTTTTGAATGATAGCTCGTTAGCTTATTTAACGACTGCTAGAATTTATGCAAAGCTCAGCATCAGCTATACAACACTTCGCAACTCTTCCAACGACCATCTAGGTTGCACTAAGATACGCTTAGATTCACTCTCCTTTGCCTGCAGTCGAATAGCCCCTGCGTAAGCAATCATTGCTCCATTGTCTGTACAAAATTCCATGCGTGGGAAAAATATTTCTGCATCCAGTTCTTCAAGTTTTTCTCGTAAGCGTTTATTAGCGCTGACTCCACCTGCAATGACCAGTCGTGTTTCATTAATTTGCTGTAATGCGCGACGGCATTTTATAAATAATGTATCTACCACGGCTTCTTGAAATGCGTATGCGATATTTGCTTTATCCTGCTCGGTTTTATTTGATTTATTCCAGGTAGTCAGGGCAAATGTTTTTAGTCCACTATAGCTAAAGTCCAAGCCTTGATGGCGAACCATAGGTCGTGGAAAATCATAAACACCCTGCTCTCCTTGTTCCGCTATTGCAGCCAGCGCAGGACCACCAGGATAGCCCAGACCGAGCATTTTAGCGGTTTTATCAAAAGCTTCACCGACGGCATCATCCAGAGACTCCCCCATGATGGTGTAATCACCAATCGCTTTGACATCAACCAACATGGTATGTCCGCCTGAAACTAAAAGTGCAATAAAGGGAAGTTGCGGTGGTTTCTCTTCCAGCATTGGTGCAAGTAAATGACCTTCCATATGATGTACTGCAACAGCAGGAATTTTAAGTCCCCATGCGAGTGAACGACCAATCGAGGCACCTACCATTAATGCACCAATTAAACCGGGGCCGCTAGTGTAAGCAATACCATTAAGCTCAGATAGCTTTAAGCCTGCTTCTGCCAGCGCCTTTTTAATCAGTGGTGTGGTTTTACGAATATGATCACGAGATGCAAGTTCGGGCACGACTCCACCGTACTCAGCATGTACTGCCACTTGTGAATACAACTGGTCAGCCAATAAGCCCTGTTCAGTATCATAAATAGCAATACCAGTTTCATCACAGGAAGTTTCTATGCCTAATACTTTCATTAATTTCCTAATCTTTCTTGAGAGATTGAATTACTGTATTCTAACGCACAAAGGGGATAAAAAAACATGTCAGAACAACAATCAAGATCATTTGAAGTAGTTTACAACGATAATGAAGATAGACTCGTGCCACAGCCGCAAACGATAGAGCATTCCCAATCATTAACTATTCGTAGCTTGCTTGTGATTTTATTATTGCTGTTATTACTGATTCCGCTCTATATGGTGGATAAAGTGGTTAACCAACGCGCTCAAGATTTTCAGACTGTAGTTAATGATACCGCTCATAGCTGGGGTCAAGATCAAACCATTACCGGCCCGGTGCTGGCAGTTCCCTATAAAGAACATATAACCAGCGTTGAAACCATCACTGATAGCGCAGGTGCACCCAAAACAATTAGTCGTGATGTTTTCAAGGATAAAACTTTGATACTACTTCCAGAGTCACTGGATATTAAAACCATGCTGAATGAAGCGCACCATAAGCGCGGTATTTATGATGTACTCGGTTATAAGGCAAATATAGAAATCAGTGGTCACTTTAATCTTGATGCCCTACCCCGCAAAGGTAGTAGATTCATTATTAATTGGAATAAAGCCTGGTTGTCAATGGGGCTTAGTGACACCAAGGCATTAAAGAACATCACTCCACTGCGCTGGCAAGGGAGCAGTGCCAATTTTGCACCTGGCACACTAATGACGGGAATATTAGAAAACGGCTTTCATGCCAGTATGAAAGACATGCCAAAAGGAGAAACCAAGCCTGAGTTTAAAATTCAGTTCAATGCTAATGGCAGTGATCGTTTTCGTTTTGCACCACTGGGTAAAACTACAACAGCACAGCTGAAATCTTCATGGAAGCAACCGGGATTTAAAGGTGATATTTCGCCTAACTCAAAGATTATTTCCAGTGAAGGTTTTAGCGCAGACTGGAATATCCCCTATCTAGCGCGCAACTTTCCACAATCGTGGCTGATGGGTGAAAGCGAATACAAACTAGATAACGTTACCACTGGTGTTGATCTGATTGCGCCTGTATCACTTTATAGTAAAATCTCGCGTGCGATAAAATATGGTGCCATATTTATAGGCTTGGTATTCCTTTCATTTTTAATCTTTGAAGTCACGGTTAAAAAGCGCGTGCATATTATTCAATATGGCATCATCGGGCTGTGTTTGAGCCTGTTCTATATTCTGCTGGTTTCATTATCTGAGCACATTCCTTTTATGAAGGCGTATTTATATGCGGCGGGAACCACAGCAGGGATTATCACCTTATATAGCTTTGCCGTGTTACGAAGTTTCACTAAAGGACTATTTATTCTCATTCTGCTCGGCAGTTTATACGGAGCTTTATACTTTATTATACAAAGGCAGGAATTCGCACTGCAGGCAGGTGCGGCTGTACTGTTATTCGTGGTACTGCTATTAATGCTGGCGACTTGGAATATTAAAACTTCTGAATGAATAAGCTAAGGGAAGCTCTGATCAAGTCCAATTATTTTAAGCTTGCTAAAACTACCGATATTTTCCACGAAGATCGCTACAAGGGAGCAACCATTCCAGCTCACTTCGTGAAAAATAGCGACAGTTTTTTCTGCGCTAAATTCTAATCGACTTAATCAGAGCTTCCCTAAGAAGCTTCTGACTAAATCTTGTCAACTTAATCAGAGGATCTTTAAAACTATGTGCGCTTTGCAGAGTTATTATTATTCCTGTTTTTATTCTTTTTACGGAAGTTTTTATTCGCTTTAGGGCTATTGGCACCCCCCCCACTTTTTTGACTCGACCTGCCCTTGTTAGCGTTTCTTCTATTTCTGTTTGGCTTGTTCTTTGCTGGTTTTTTCGGGCGGGCATCGAGACGCGATTCAGGCACATCGTGATCTGGCTCAAAACCATCAATTAAGCGACGTTCCAATTTTCTGCCTATGAGTCGCTCAATATCAGATAACTGTTTGAATTCATCCGCACTCACCAACGAAACCGCTTCACCTTTTTTTCCAGCGCGTCCGGTTCTACCTATCCTGTGTACATAATCTTCAGGTACATTGGGTAAGTCAAAATTCACCACATGCGGCAACTCGTTAATATCCAGACCTCTAGCGGCAATATCGGTTGCAACCATCACTCGCAAT
>Ga0209633_10004998_pt1 | contig 11749 bp, 14 predicted proteins | sample Cruoilmetagenom1_FD_187290 | JGI IMG/M metagenome (GOLD analysis project Ga0209633, IMG submission 187290) | Oil polluted marine microbial communities from Coal Oil Point, Santa Barbara, California, USA - Sample 1 (SPAdes) (version 2) | ecosystem: Environmental > Aquatic > Marine > Oil seeps ... | reverse complement strand
CGGGCATTTCCTGGGCGCGGATCTCAAGTTCATGGCGGCCCACCCGGAGCTGGTGAACAATGTCTTTCAGGGCGGGTTGCAGGGTCAGGACCTGATGGAATCCGCCGGCAAGCAGGGCATGCTGGTGCCGCAGCTCATCCGTCTGATGGCGGACGCCGCGCCCTGGCTGGTCGGCCTGCTGTCGGTGTGCGCGCTGGCGGCGATGCAGTCCACCGGCGCCGCCTATATGTCGACCGCCGGCGGCATGTTGACGCGTGATGTGCTCAAGCGTCTGATCCTGCCCAATGCCACCCACGGGCAGCAGAAGTTCTGGGGCCGCGTCGGCGTTGTTGCAATCGTGCTGGCGGCGCTGGTGGTGGCCACCACGTCCACGGATGCCCTTGTGCTGCTGGGCGGTCTGGCGGTGGCCTACGGCTTTCAGATGTGGCCGGCGCTCATCGCCGTGTGCTGGTGGCCGTGGCTGACCCGCCGGGGCGTGGTCTGGGGCCTGGTGGCCGGGCTCATCGTCGTGACCATGACCGAGAGCACCGGTGGCACCATCTTCGCGTTCTTAGGCATCGATGATGCCCCCTGGGGCCGGTGGCCGTGGACCATTCACTCGGCCGGCTGGGGAATCATCTTTAACCTCGGCATTGCCGTGATCGTCTCGGCCTTGGCCCAGGACAAGGCGGCCCTGGAACACCGTATGACCTTCCATAGCTTCCTGCGCGAGCACGCCAGCCTCGGGCCCGACAAGAAGTCGCTGGTACCGGTCGCCTGGATCATCACGCTGGTGTGGTTCTTCTTCGGTATCGGGCCCGGCGCGGTCATCGGCAACACCATTTTCGGCAACCCGAACGATGCCGCGACATGGTGGTTCGGTATGCCGTCGATCTGGGCCTGGCAGCTGCTGTGGTGGGCCCTGGGTGTGGCCATGATGTGGTTCCTCGCCTACAAGATGGAGCTGTCGACCGTTCCAGAGCGTGAGATCGAGGCGCTGCACGAAGACATCGGCGATGTCCGCCTGGCGGTAGACAAGCCCTAGTTCAAGCGTCGGGTTATCAGAGGGGAGGCCTGGGCCTCCCCTCTGCCTTTGACGCCCCGGCTTTACAGGGTTACCCATGTTCTACTTTATTGCCTCGGTCATCGTGCTCGCGGTGCTGCTGTTCTTCCCCGCGAGCAAACTGGTGTGGGTATTGAGCGTGCGGCGCCTGCAGCGCAAGCTCAAGCGCGAGTTGTCGCAGCAGGAGATCGACGGGCAGTTGAACCGCGCGCGTTTTATCGCCGTGTTGCTCAGTCTGGCGTTCTCTTTTCTATTCAATGCCAACCTGGTGGGCCTGCCTTCGTGATGGATAATCGACTCTATCGGTACCTGATGCTGACCGCCATCGTGTTGACGGTGGCCTGGCTGGGGTGGACGGTCTACGACACCTTCGTGCGTACGGTCAGCCCGGGCGATCACGGCTATCACGCGGCCAACAAATTATTCGAAGACGGTCATTACGAGCGCGCGCTGACGGAATATAACGCGGCGCTGGCTGAGGCGCCGGATCACGTCCACGCGCTGCGTGGCAAGGCGCGCACGCTGATGCAACTGGGCGAGCATGAGCAGGCGTTGCAGGCCTTCAACGTGGCCATTGCACGGGAACCGGGGTTTGCGCCGAGCTACGCCAACCGCGGCATCCTGTACGACCGGATGGGGCTGTATGAAAAGGCGATCGCGGACTACGAGCGCGCCCTGCAACTGGATATCGGTCTGGCGAAAGGCCCCGGCTGGCTCACGCGCTTCCTGCGCCTGCAGCCGCAGAAGCCGCCCACGATCGCCGACCGGGCCGCCTACCTGCGGGAGCAGTTGGCCAGGCCGGAGTCGGAGCGTACCCTGCGCATGCCTGAGGTCGATGAGCAGCAGCGGCCCTACAAGTTGTGATTGAGGCCGGCCGGCGGCCCGCGCCCCCCGCGTTCGACGACTTAAGGCTGCTCGATCAGATCAATTGAAAGATGTCGACAAAGAGCACCCGCAGGCAAAACAGTAAGGCAATGGCGCCGAACAACAGATGACCGACGTCCGATTCGCCGTTCTCGTCGCGATAGGTCAGGCCGTGATAGGCGACGGCACCGGTGATGATGATGAAAATAACGTTGAGTAACATACCGTGTCTTTGTCAAGGCCCAGGAATTCCGGCCCGCGACTCAATAGCAAGGCGGGAAATAGCATTCCCTCAGAAATGGCGATACCTCGACCGCGGAGTTGGCCAATAGTAGCAGCAATGCGAGCGAGAGCGTCAGGGTCAGCAGATACCAGCCGCCCCTGGCGGCGTAATGGGCCTTGCGGGTCGTCGGCTGGAGTCCCAGCGCGCCACGGTCGACCTGCCCCTGGTCTCCCTGGTCCCCCTCGTGATAGAGGCGCAGTACCTTGCGGGTGAACTGCGCCACCCAGGGCGGCACGATGTCATTGAACATGTAGTCGACAAAGAGGGGTTCGATGTCACGGGTCTGTGCCCGGCGGCCGTACCAGTTCACATGGGCCAGCTCGAAGACCCGGAACTCGGTGATATCCAGCAGTGCCGCGGTGTCGAGCACAGCCTGAATATTGGCCGGAAGTCTGTCGTCGATGTGCCAAAACATAGGCCTCCCTCGCCGGACAGGCTCAGACCGCTATTAGCGCAGGCGGCCGCTCATGCCGACCGTATAAAACAGCTTAGAGAATACAGCAGTTCTGCATACCACGCCAGATGGTGTAAAGTGGGCACTGCTATGGACGAGAAAGTCACCGTCAGCGCCGAGCGCCTGGGCCAGACCGAGACATTCACCGATATCGCCCCGGAGACCCTTGGTGCCATTGTCGACCGCAGCCAAGTGAGCTCGCTGCATACGGGCGACGCCGTTTTCCGTGCCGGTGAGGCCTTCAAGAGCGCCGTGTTCATACTCTATGACGGCGCCGTCGAGATGCAGCGCGCCGATGGCGAAACCGTACGCCAGCACCCCGGCGCCATACTGGGATTGTCCAATTACCTCGACAACGCCCCCTATACCACCACGGCATTCTGTCTCGATGCCTGTACCGTCCTGGTGCTGCCCGCCACTGGCGTCAAACAGCTGGAGACGCAACATCCACCGTTTGCCAATCTGCTGAACCGCATCATCGCCGAGCGTATTCGCACCCGCAGCGCCGCCGCGCACATGATCAGCGGCGCCATGGCACGACCGGTGCGCAGCGCCATGAAGTCCCCGCTTTCCATCAGCCGTTCGGACATCACGCTGCGGGAGGCGTTTGAGATCATGCAGTCGCGCAAGATCGGCAGTCTGGGGGTGATGACGCAGCGCAATGAGCTGCTCGGCATTCTGACCTGTTCCGGCCTGTCCGAGGCCCTCGCCATCAAAGGCGCGCACCCGGATGACAGCGTGATGGAGGCGGCATGTGAGGTCCCCTACACGATATCACCGGACACCCCACTGTGGCGGGCGGAGGAGATCCAGCAAAACCGCGGCGTGAAGTACCTGGTCGTGGTGGAGAACGAGGCGCCGGTCGGCATGATCTCGCAGACCGACATTCTGCGCGCGCTGATCACGCAGCAAAATACGTTTCTCGAGCACGTGAAGGAGGTCAATAGCCTAGAGCACCTGCGCCGGCTGTACGAGAATATCTACGAGGTCGCGCGCATGGCGCGCGAGAGCAATCGCCTGGCCACCCAGGCGGTCAGGATGACCAGCGAGGCCCATCTCGCCATACAGCGGCGCTGCGTCGAGCTCACATTGGATGAGATGCAGCAAGCGGGGCGACCGCGGCCGGCGCGTCCCTTCGCGTTGCTCGTGATGGGCTCGGGCGGCCGCCGTGAGATGCTGCTCAATCCCGACCAGGACAACGGCATCGTTCTGTCCGATGCGCCCGGCACCGTGTCGGAGGAAGAACGCGAGTGGTTTGCGGGCTTTTGCGACAAGTTGAATATCAATCTGGATAAAATCGGTTATGTCCTGTGCCGCGGCGATATCATGGCGCGAAACCCGATGTTCCAGAAAACGCTTTCCGAGTGGCGGTCGCAGATCACGCATATGACCGCCTACCCAAACCAGAAGGCGGCGCGCTGGTCGAACATCGTATTTGATTTTGACACGCTGTATGGCGATGAGAACCTCACCTACGGCTTGCGCGACCACGTGCTCAAGGAACTGCAGGCCCGCCGTCAGCTACTCGAATTCATGGTGGAGGATGACGCCGAGGGACGCCCGCCATTGGGCTGGTTCAACCGCCTGATCACCGCAGACGAAGCCGGGCTCGAGGGTACGGTCGACATCAAGCGCAACGGTTTGCGTATCATCGCCGACGCGGCCCGCATTTATGCTCTGGGCGCGGGCATCTCCAGCACCAGCACCCGCGAGCGGCTGCAGGCCCTGGTGCGCCAGGGCATCCTCAGCACCGAGCTGGTCGACTCGGCCAGCGCCGCCTACGAAGAGTTGTTGGATATGTTGCTGGCGCACCAGATTGAACAGCGCCAGGCAAACCAGGTCCCTGACAAGCTGATCCGGCCCGACACCCTGCCGCCGCGCGTACGCTCGGTGCTGCGCGTGTCCATGCGCGCCGTGAAGCGCTTCCAGGATCAGCTGCAGGGGCAGTTCGGTCGTTCGGCGTTCTAACGAGTTCAGGATGGTTGGCGATGGGTGAAACAAGCCGATGGTTATCGACGGTGGGCCGCCGGCTTCTCAACCGCAACAAACATCTGCGGCTCGATCATGACCCGCGGCTGCGCGAGCTGCACGAACGGTGCACCGGCCTGGATCCGAAGCGCATCGAATCCCAGTCCATCTCCGAGGCCCGTTTCGTGGTGGTTGATACCGAGACCACCGGCTTCGGTGCCTACGCGGGCGACGAGGTGGTCTCTATCTGTATGCTCGAACTGCAAGGGCTGGAGTACACCGGCCAGAATTTCAGCAGCCTTGTCAATCCGGGGCGTGCGATCCCGGATTCCTCGACCAGGATACACGGCCTGTCTGACAGCGATGTCGCCGGGGCCCCCGACATCGAAAACCTTATCCCGGATATTTGCGCGTTCATCGGCGAGGGCGTTGTCGTCGGTCACCATGTCAATTTCGACCTGCGTTTTCTCAACAAGACCTTATACCGGTTGCTAGGTTGTAAATTCCGCAATCCCTGGGTCGATACCATGCTGTTGTATCTGAGTAGCAGTGGACGCATGGGCCATTACACCCTCGAGGAGGTCGCAAGACATTGCGGCGTCAATATCAAGGACCGGCATACCGCCCAGGGTGACGCGCTGGCGGCATTGGAAATCTTCGCCGTGCTGGCCGCGCAGCTTGTCGGGCCGAACCAGCCGGTTTCGAGGCTGGTCAAGCAGCAGTCGCAGTTTGGTTATCTGTGATTGTAATCCTCATCTGACAGCCCGGGACCGGAGGAAGGAAAACAATGGCTGAGTACAAATGTGCATTTAACGGTCCCCTGGTCGCGGAACAGTTCGGGTGCGAGCTTGCCATGCCTGTCACGCGACGCGGCGGGCCCGATATTGCCTGTGTGTCGGAAGAGGCGCATAGGCGCTGTCAGGTGATTATGCAATACATGAAGGTCGCCGCGCTGCCGGTGTTCGGTGTTGAGGACGATCCCCTTACAATGCCCCACAGCGTATTGTTGAAAACCCAGTTCGGCGGCCTGCTCGGGCTCCAGCATATGATCGACGTTGCGGCAGAAGGCACCGAGGTCAAGAACATCAATGCACTATTAGGACGTGCCCTGGCACAGTATGGAAATCTGGAAGCGATGCCTTACGGCCAGCTCGTCGACGCGATCACGGGCCACCGGCTCAAGCGCCGGCGAGCGAAGTAGGCACACTCCGAGGCGGGCCATTCGGCGCAGCGGTCTCATTCACGAACCTTGCCCGGCGGTTTTCGCTACACGCCAAGCAAACTCGACGCTAGAGAAGCAGGCAAAATCACGAATGTCTATGCTTTGCCAGGTTGCTGAAAAACGTATTTTGCGGCATCCTGTTAGAGCAGTACTTGAACTAAGGTATGATACGGATCTCCTGCTACTAGGATCCGTTCAATCAACTGGAAGCTAATGATGCGCACATTGATAATAAGCCTTTTCGTTGGGTTCGTGGTCGGCGTCCCGGTCTACGCGGAGAGCTCCATCAGCGGCGAGGTTAGCCTGGCCCCCAAGGTCGCCGCCAAGGCCTCCCCGACCGATACCGTGCTGATATTCGCCCGCGCGGCCGAAGGCCCGCGCATGCCGCTCGCGATCCTGCAGTCCCAGGTCAAGAATCTCCCAATGGAGTTTACCCTGACCGATTCGATGGCCATGATGCGCTCCATGTCCTTGTCAAATTTCGATAAGGTCCGCGTCGTCGCGCGGGTGTCCAAGTCGGGTTCAGCGATGCCAGCCAGCGGGGACCTGGAGGGCACCAGCAAAGTGGTGAAGCCCGGCAGCACCGGTGTGCAGGTCGTGATCGACGCCGTTTTGCCTTGATCGCGCTCGCGGCGATGATCGCCGATTCCGCGCCGGGATACACTCATGGGTGATCCCACGTCCGCGCCGCCAGAGAAGGTATTAATGTCGATTTACGAGTTCGGCGGCTATCCGAATTTCACGCCGCTTTATGAGCGTCTGGGTTATCAGGTTGTCAGCGTGCATTCGGTGCGCCGGGCGTTGAGCGCGCTCAAAAAGACGGCGCCCGCCGTTATCGTGGCTGAATTCAATTTCCAATCCGACTTCCGCGACCGTACGAGCAGCCTGGAATCGCTGTTGGCGGTGGTGCAGAGAATGCCGGACGCCAAGGTCATTGTGTTCTACGAACCCCATCATGGCCATCAGCTGGACAGACTGAAAGCGGCTTATCCCGTCTTTGCCGCGTTGCCTTATCCCATCGAGGCCGGGCAGCTTGAGGAGACATTGAGCCGGGCCGCGGCGCAAGCCTGAGTCCGCGACACCTTGGCGTCGTGTAGCAATATCCTTTAAGAAGGGCAGACGGGTAATTACCTTATCACTGCGATCTTTTCTGCAGCATTGTCATTTGTGTATGTTTGGACCGTTATGGAAAAATCATTCTACATTTTCGATGCGACGCACGAGACGTTCGGCGAGCTGGTTCTGAGTAACTCCCGAAAGGGCCCCGTGTTGGTGAACTACTGGTCGCCGGGGGCGGGCCCCTGCCTCAAGCTGTGGCCGGTGCTGGAAAAGCTTGTCAATGAGTATGCGGGCAGGTTTCTTCTGGTGAATGTCAACACCGATAAGTACGCCGGACTTGCACGGGACCATGGAGTCAATAGCGTGCCCACCGTCAAGCTGTTTCGCGACGAGAAGGCCGTCGATGTGATCCATGGCGCCCATTCCGAGGCCGCTTTTCGCGTCTTGATCGATCGATACGTCGCCCGGCCTTCCGATGCCGCCGTTGTTGAGGCCGTGACGCTCTACCAGCAAGGCGATACCGCGCACGCCTTGTTGCTGCTGCAACAGGTCGCCGGCGCCGATCCCGGTAATCCCCGCATCCCCATCACCCATGCCAAATTGCTGTTTCAAGAGGGCGATTACACGCAGGCCGAGCAGCTCCTCAGGTCCCTGCCCGGGCAGTTGCAGAAACAGGAAGAGGTCGGTGCCTTGCTTGCCCATCTGGGTTTTGTGCGGGCTGCCCAGGGCGCTCCGGGTCTGGAAGACCTCGAACAGGCCATCGCCGAGAACCCAGAGGATCTTGAGGCGCGCTATCAGTTGAGCGCCGTAAAACTACTGGAGGATGACTATGAGCCGGCCATGCAGCAGCTGCTTGAGATCATCCGCCGCGATCGTGATTTTCATGAGGGTGTCGGCTATAAGGGTATGATGGCGATCTTCACTATGCTCGGTAAAGACAGCGAGCTGGTCCAGCGCTACCGGCAGCGTATGCTGGACCTGGCGGGCTGAGCCGGTCGGCGACCATGCCTATGAACAGCGAACCAGAACCGGATACGCAACACAAGCGCCTTGGCAGGGGCATGATCTATCTCATGTGGATGCTGGTCATCGGCATGCTGACGCTGTTTTTCAACACCGTACTGGAGCGCCAGCATAATCCCAACCGCACGGCGGTCACCCAGATACAGGCCGATGGCGCACGTGAGGTCGTATTGCAAAGAAATCGTTACGGCCATTATGTGGCAACCGGTCTGATCAATGGTGAAAAGACAGTCTTCATGCTGGATACCGGGGCGAGCGATGTCGCAGTGCCTGAGCGTGTCGCGAAACGATTGCAACTCAAGCGTGGCCCCGAGGTGCTCTACTGGACGGCAAACGGACGCGCTATTGCTTATGCGACGGTTTTAGAAAGCGTTTCGCTTGGGGAAATCGTGCTCAATGACGTGCGCGCCTCCATCAATCCGAACATGGACGGCGATGAGGTGCTGCTCGGGATGACCTTCCTCAAATATCTGGAGTTCACGCAGCAAGGTGACAGGCTGACGCTGAGGCAGGGCCCGTCACCAGACGCGTTCAAGGCGCGTTCTCCTTGAAGGATTCACCGGCATCGATATGCAGCACTTCCACTTCGGTCCCAAGCATTATGATATAGCCTTGCTGTCTGATGACGGTGTTTATACTGTAGTCAAACGTGAACATGCGGCGAACGCACAGTCTCCCTTGCGCATTTCTGCGTAATCCTACTCTGTTCAGCGCCACGGTCTCATCGAGAAGCTGTGCCCCGACACGCTCGCAGGCGCGCCGGCATATGACCACCGCCATTGCGTGCGCGCGCCTGCCGTCGAGCCAGAACCAGGCCAAGGGTACCGCGATCAGCAAAAGAAGGAGTGGCTCCATGTTACGGTGTTGTATCGCGCTTCGGATAGACGTGTAAGCGGCTCATCGTCGCTTATTGTGCCTTGAAGAACCGGGGATTCTTGGCCACGAAGCGGCGTATTATTCTGTCCGCAATCAAGGAGTCACCGTGTTTGACGTAGTGATAACCGATCCAGGCGGCAAGCAGGCCGCCGCCCGCGTCCACCATCAGATCGGTCATTGTGTCGATGAGCCCCGATTTCTGCATATTAAAGCCAAAGCCCCAATCGATTAGAAACTCGAATATTTCCCACAGCGCGCCGATGGTCATGGCGAAGCCAAACGACACCAGCGCCACGTAAAACGGGGCCATGCGGATGCGGCGTGTGCTGTAGAACACATAGACCAGCAGAAAGCCGGTCAGGCCCATGACCAGCGCGGAAAAGCTGTGCAGCAGCAGGTCCCACCACCAGAACCTCTGGTAAAATTGGCGGACTTCGCCCAGACCAAAGGCCGCGTACAGAAACAGGCAGGTGATCAAGGTGAACTCGACCGGCAGCTGCAGCCCCAGCTGTCGCTCGATCGCGGCCGGAAGGAAGGTCAGGGTCAGCACAATCGCAGCGTTAAATGCCACCAGCCATTGCTGTTCCAGGACCGAACCGAGTAATACCCCGGCGATGGCGAGCTGCAGGACCAGCGCGAGCCAGTGCTGGAGCCGGTCGGCCCAATCTTCCTGGAGGAACCAGGCGCGCAGTTTGGACCTAAAATAAGACATATTGGCTTATATCGGAATTCGGCCTTCGAAAAACGTTATTGTCATGCAGGGGGCCGATGTGGCCGCCTTCGGTTGGGTCCGGCGCCGGCTCCAGGGCGCAGTCCCCATCCCCTTGGGCAGCGGACCCAGCGGTTCACGGGATCACGGCCCCCCTCGCTCACTGGGCCGCCTGCCACGCGCACGCTATTGTTGTATAATTGTGTGTTTTACGCATTGCATCGCTACGTTTTATATCATGACAGAGATTGGCAACGAAATCGCGCGTCGGCGTTCCTTCGCCATTATTTCGCATCCGGACGCCGGCAAGACCACGCTGACGGAGAAACTGCTGCTGTTCGGGGGCGCGATTCAGCTCGCCGGCACGGTCAAGGGCCGCAAGGCGGCGCGCCACGCCACCTCCGACTGGATGGAGCTCGAGAAACAGCGCGGTATCTCGGTGACTTCCTCGGTGATGCAGTTTCCGTACCGGGACCGCGTCATTAACCTGTTGGACACGCCCGGGCACGAGGACTTCTCCGAGGACACCTACCGCACATTGACCGCGGTCGATTCGGCGCTGATGGTGATCGACAGCGCCAAGGGCGTGGAGGCACGCACCATCAAACTGATGGAAGTCTGCCGTTTGCGCCACACGCCCATCATGACGTTCATCAATAAGCTGGACCGCGAGGGCCGTGGTCCCATTGAGCTGTTGGACGAGATCGAAACCGTGCTGAAGATCCGCTGCGCGCCCGTGACCTGGCCCATCGGCAGCGGCAAGCGGTTCAAGGGGGTGTATCACCTGAGCGACGACAGCGTGCATTTTTTCAGTCCTACGCATGGCGGCAGGATCCAGGAGGGCAAAATCGTCCGCGGGCTGGACAATCCCTTCCTGGACGAATTGCTGAATGAGCAGGCGACGGAGCTGCGCGAAGAAATCGAATTGGTCAAGGGCGCGAGCAACGAGTTCGAGCCGCAGGCGTATCTCGAAGGAAAGCTCACGCCCGTGTTCTTTGGATCCGCGATCAATAATTTCGGCGTCAAGGAACTGTTGGACAGCTTTGCGCAGTACGCGCCCGCTCCGCAGCCACGGGAGACCATGACGCGGACGGTCTTGCCGGACGAAGGCAAGCTTACCGGGTTTGTGTTCAAGATTCAGGCGAACATGGATCCACAGCATCGGGACCGGATCGCCTTCATGCGTATCACATCGGGTCAATACTCCAAGGGGATGAAGATGCGGCAGGTCCGCATAGGCCGTGAAGTGCAGATTGCCAATGCCATTACCTTCATGGCCCGCGAGCGCGAGCATGTCGAGGATGCGTATGCCGGTGATATCATCGGTCTGCACAATCACGGTACGATTCGTATCGGCGACGCCTTTACCCAGGGTGAAGACCTGAAATTCTCCGGCATTCCCAATTTCGCGCCGGAGCTGTTCCGTCGCGTGGTATTGCGTGACCCGTTGCGGATGAAGGCCCTGCAGAAGGGTTTGGACCAGTTGAGTGAGGAGGGTGCCACCCAGGTCTTTCGGCCGCTCGCCAGCAACGACCTGATCCTCGGTGCGGTCGGAACGCTGCAATTCGACGTCGTTGCCTACCGCTTGAAAGACGAATACAACACGGAATGTACGTATGATAAGGTCAATGTCGCGACCGCCCGCTGGGTGGATTGCGATGACGCCGGAACCCTGGATGAATTCCGCAGGAAGAACGAAGCCAATCTTGCGCTCGATAGCCACGGCAGCCTGACGTATCTGGCTCCGACGCGGGTCAATCTCGAGCTCACTATCGAGCGCTGGCCGCAGATCCGGTTCCTCGCCACGCGCGAGCATTAGCAGCTTGCTGAAAGACTTGTGCAATCCACGGGGGGACCGGTGAGTCTGGAGGCCTGGAATCAGGAAATTCTCGGTCGGTCGGTGACGGTGAACATTTCCATTTGTCCGCGTTCAAGCGCCGGAGATAGAAACAGATGAATCAGGTCGAGAGCACCGCGGCGTGGGCGACGCTTTATGACGCCGTCTCCGTTGCCTTCGGCTATCCGAGTCAGCGTCTGTATGACGCCTTGAGCGATGGCAGTTTCATGCAGGTCATTGCGGAAGCGGCATCGACGGTCCAGGGGTTGGCCTCGGAGCGCCAGGTGCTGGATGCCGCTGTCGCCGAGGTGCTCGCCGGGCGTGGCCTGCTTGATCTTGAAACCGAGTACGTGTCGCTGTTCGAAATCAACCGGCGCGAACGCCCGCTGCATCTGTATGCCCACCTGTATGA
>Ga0209633_10004997_pt1 | contig 11752 bp, 13 predicted proteins | sample Cruoilmetagenom1_FD_187290 | JGI IMG/M metagenome (GOLD analysis project Ga0209633, IMG submission 187290) | Oil polluted marine microbial communities from Coal Oil Point, Santa Barbara, California, USA - Sample 1 (SPAdes) (version 2) | ecosystem: Environmental > Aquatic > Marine > Oil seeps ... | reverse complement strand
CTTTAAAAATAGGTAAAGGTCCTGTTTATAAAGAAAAGCGAGAAAAACACGATACTTTGCTTGAAGAATTACAACAAATAAAAACAGAAAATAAAAACCAAATTGTTGAGAAGGAAATGATGATTAATAATTTAAGAGAAAAGCAAAATTTACAAACAGAAAAAAGTCAGCCAATAATTGATGGCTTTGATGGTTTAATGGCTAGAATTAATGCATTAAATAATTTACCTTGGCTACCTTCATTCTTTATATTTTTATTGTTTTTAGCTATCGAGACTTCACCAATTTTTGCCAAAATTTTATCCCAAAAAGGAGAATATGATTTGAAATTTGAAAATCAAGAAAGCGAAATCAAAACCTGGGTGGAGCAACAACAAAATCAACGTGATGAATTATTGAAATCAGATATACTATTAAATAATAAAGTTTACTACGATATAGGCGAAGAAGAAAAAATCTATACCTATAAAAAACAAAAAGCTGAAGAGTTAATGCAGTTACAATCGGATGCTTTTTATCGAAATCAAAAAAATATTTTGTAATAATTAAGCCTTGTGATTTTAATAAATCACAAGGCTTAATTCTGTTCTTAAAATATGTCGTTTAGCTTATCTTTTTTACGTATTTAGTAATAATTACAATTTGTGTTGGGCCAACTTTACCTTCAATAAATTCAGCATTTTCACGATCTAATGAAATTCTACGAACAGCAGTACCTTGTTTAGCAACCATACTTGACCCTTTAACTTTTAAATCTTTAATCAACACAACAGAATCTCCTGCCTGCAAGACTACACCATTTACATCTCTATGAATTATTTTTTCACTTTCTTCTTCATCTTCTCCTGTTGCTTTAGCCCACGTTAGAGCTTCTTCATCTAGATAAAGCATATCTAATAAATCTTGTGGCCAGCCCTCTGCTTTTAAGCGAGTTAACATACGCCAAGCAATTACCTGAACAGCAGACACTTCACTCCACATACTATCATTTAAACAGCGCCAATGGTTTGCTTCCATATGTTCGGGATTTTCTATTTGATCTATACAAGTTTCGCAGACTAAAATACTATCATCTATGTTTCCTTTTGAAGTTGGTGGCACTTCATAAGCATTTAAATTCTCGGTAGCAGAACATAATTCACATTTCGAATCACTGCGCTCTTGTAATTGTTTTATTAAACTCATTTTTTTCTTTTGATAATTTAGAGTTGCAAAAATACATTAATAAAATATATCAATAAAAATTGAATACAAAATTTGAACTACTTCATATAAATAAAAAAGGGTGCTAATTAGCACCCTTAAAATTGATTCAAATAATACTTATTTTGAAAGTCCAGCAACGGCGGTGTAAATATAATCACCATGAACTCCTGTAAAATATTTACTCATTTTTTTACCCCTTGCTTTTCTAGCATTTTCATCAGGCCATTTGGCCTTATATAATTCTGTGTTTTTATCAAACATTTTATCAATATCACTAATAGATTCAACAATAAAAGCCTCAATAAATTCAGTTCTATCTGCACCCCAAGCATGAACACTTGGGTAATATGCTTTTATATACTCGTTTTTATTAATCACATTTTCCAAACCTTCTTTTCTAAACTTATTAAACTCTTCTTGTGTGCCATCTTCTGGAAATGCAAAATGGCTTTTACGTATATAAAGCACTAAATCTTTATCTGATTTTCCATTCATTATTTTTGCTCCAGGAATGGTAGCATATATCTCATCAGAATGATCATTTGAATAATAACTATTTCTTTTTTTGAAATATGTTTTTCTTGCATTTTCACTTGGCCAAGCGGCTTTAGCTAAATCGTCATTTTTTTCGCTTGCCTTATCTATATTTTCCCAAGATGCATAAGATTGTACATATAATAATTCAGTATTATCATCAGTAAACTGGTGTATATGAAATGATGCTCCCATTACATATTCATTTTTAGAGGTAACTTTATCTAAATATTCTTTCTCAACAGATTTCCATTTTTCCATATCAAAATCTTCTTGATCCATGTTCCAATGCATTGTTGTAACTGTAACATATTGAGGCCTTTTCATTTCTTCTTGTGAAAAAATTAGTGATACACTCATTAAGTACAATACCATAAATGAGCCAAGTATTCGGTTAGTTGTTTTCATAATTATAATTTTAAATGAAACTAAATTTATTATGATTTTTACAAATTTGAAAACCAACTAGGACGAAGCATTCTATAATTTGTCCGAAAGTGTGAAAAAATTTATCAAGGATAATAGGAATTATTGAAAATTAGAATTCTTATTTTAACAACTCTTCTCGAGCTTTTTTTGGTAAACCAGCCACAATCAAATCGTAAGAATGATCAATTAGTTCGATAAGTAAATCGTTTGGTAAGTTATTTATTTCAACAGTGTTCCAATGCTTTTTATTCATGTGATAACCTGGAATAATTAAACCATTATATTCTTCTCGAAGTGCAATTGCTTTTTCTGGTTCGCATTTTAAATTAATTGCAGGAGGCAGCCTTTCTAAACCCGAAATAGTAAATATTTTATTACACACTTTAAAAACCAAAGTAGTTTCATCAAACGGAAAATGCTCAGTTACACAAGGTTTGCTTAGACAGTAATTTCTATACTCTTCAATATTCATTCTATAAAGCTACAAAAAAACCAACAACAATTTTATTTCTTGATATGTAACTTCACCGTCGAACATTTCAAAAGTTTGTTTCAAACTAATAACTTTTTACCTTTAATCCCTTTTAACAGTTTGTTTTTTGCTTTTTTACTTAGAAGATAAAACCTCCCATTGCTCTTTTGATAAAATATTGTTTTTTAGATTATCTCGACAATCTGTTTTAGTAATAACAATTTGTTTTTTAACATTGGCAATCTCATTAACTTTTTTTAAGATATTTTCACTTGTCTCCTTATTCATTGAAAGTTCGTAAACCTCTTTTTCAAGTGTATTAACTTTTGCTGCTAATTCCATCATTTTTGGATGATTTTGATTACTCCATTTCGATAATTTTTCTTCTTGTTCTTTATCTAATTTGACATCTGATTTTTTTATGAGTTGCATATAATTAGGAAGTGGATTAACATGTTCAATAAGTGAAATCATTTCAGTCTTATCATCAAAAGGCAATTTCTCTTTATACATTTTTAATAGTTCATTCCATTGTTCTTCATTCAAAATTTCTAAAACCTTATTTCTACAATCTAGTTTCATTTTTGCCAAACTATTTCTTAATATTAAAGACTTTTCTAAATTATTTAGTAAAGGTTCTTTTTCTATATTATCTAATGAAAGTTGGTAAATATTTTCTTCAATTTCTTTAATACTATAAGCTGCCTTGACAGCTTTAGGGCTCTTTACCTTTCTTATTTCTTCAAGTTTTTGATAATGCTTCTTATCAATTTTTAGCGCCTCTTTATTCTTTAAAATAAAATTCATATAGTTTGGCTGTGATGTTGCGTGTAACATCACTTCCATCTTGTCGGAATTTTTATTGTTTTTCTTCATTTTAATTTCTGTTCGAGTAGTTTCCTCTACTACTTTTTTTTCTGTCTTTTCACTTTCTTTACATGATGTAAATATTAATGTAAATAACAAAATAGAAACAAGCTTTATTTTTAAATTTTCCATGATAATTATAATTTAGTGCTTTTAATTTTTCTATAAAATTACAATATCTTATTTCTAAAATATGATACTAAAGTTGCCTTTAAATGAAACTAAATACACAAAAAAATTGTTAATCGTAGTTAATTTTTTTGTGTATTTAGTTTCTGTTCTATTGTTGTTTTAAGTGATATAGTTTTAGTGCAATTCCTTTGAATTTATATCAATTAGTTAATCACCATTGCTTTGGTTTGGTTTTTGATGCATAATCATTTTGATTTAGACTATGAAAGCATTATTTATTACATTTATTCTTGTTTTTTATTTTTCAATAACATGCTTTTCTCAAGAAAGAAAACTTGACAAAGCAAAGAAAAGCTTAACAGAAGAATCAGAAGAAAATTCTGGATACACCCAATCAATTTCAACAAGTACAAATGAGAATATAATTAGTTCGGGTAATATTTTTATTGATATTATTGGAACTTTTGCTTTTTATTTAACCTATGGAGTTCTTATTGAATCTCCCCCAGAAATGAATACAAAAATGCATGATGCTGAAATTTCTGAATACCCTTTCAAAAATGCGAAAAGTGGAAATTATTTTTATACCGATTCTACAAATTACAAATTAGTAAGATTTGATATTTCAAACAATTTTGTAATAGAAAATAAAAATTTATATGGTAATGACCTAAACATTGATTTTAGGTTTATAAAAAGAATGGGAGTTGAAGTTAATTATTTACAATTATTTGAAAAAGTTGGTGGTATTAGTGACAACCTTTCCATTTTTTCTGCAATGGTAAACTACCATAGAATTCGAATTCAAAGACTAGATGTTTGGTATGGCTTAGGAGTAATGTATGTCGGAAATACGGTTAATAAAGCTGGATTTTCATATGGAATCGGTGCCGAATGGTTTATAAAAAAACCCATTAGTTTGTTGGCTACTTTTAAAGGGTCATCTATAAATCAGCGTTCTGTAAATAAAACAAAACTATTATTAAAATATCATCTTAAAAACTATCAGATTTCTTCTGGATATCAACACTTCACAATTGGAGATGCTAGTATAAATGCTTTTTCTTTAGGTGCTGGAGCTTCTTTTTAGTATTGAATTCACTTTGATTAAACCAATATTTTGAATATTATTTCAATTGTTCAAACAATTTTTTAGATAAACTTTAAATAATAAGATTATAAGAATAGTCCATCAATTCATCTATAAATTTTGAGGTAATTGTTCTAATTCAACAGTATTTCAGTATTTTTATTCATGTAATAGCCAGTTAAAATTATACCATCATATTCTTCTATATCCATTTTATGGAGCTATAAAAAAACCAAAGATAGCTTTATTTCTTGATAAGTAATTTCACCCGCTAACTCTTCAAAAATTGGTTTCAAACTAATGGAGTTTTCACCTTTACTTTCTTTTAAAATTTTGTCTCTAGCTTTTTTAACTTTGGTCAATATTCTTTTATTTGGCTTAAATCGAGATAAATTTGTTGATGGATATTTATCGGCAATAATAATTAAATGTGTGGTTATGGTTCCTAAACTTAAATCTCTTGTTTTGGCTATCTCTACCAAAGAAAGTCCTTCGTCAACCAATTGTTTTGTTATTAAGTAGGTTGATTTTTTCTTGGTTTTTATACCTTTTTTAAGATTTTCTCTATTCTCTTTTATCTCATCTTTATTGTTAACGCCACCACAATCTTTAATAAATTTTTTTGCTAGTTTTTCTAATTCAGCATCACTATTTGTATTTTCAGCTTCAAAAGATAGCTGCTTGAACCTTTTATCAGCTTTTAACGCCAAATCATCAACTTCTAAGGCTTTAGAATTAAAGCCTAGTAATTTCAATCCATCCAAGCTTTTTACTCTTGACAAAGCAACATAGCCTTGTCCTTTTTCAAAGGTTTTACTTAAATTCATTTCTGCACTATCTAAAGTCATTCCTTGGCTTTTATGTACAGTTATTGCCCATGCCAACCTTAACGGAATTTGCTTATAGCTAACTAGAGTTTTACCGCTTTCATCTTCAATTTTCCAGTCTTCATGCTCAGCAGAGATTTCGTAACCATTTAATAGTTTGATAACAGGAAGTCCATCTTCATTATATTTTAAAACTGTACCTAAAGAGCCATTCAAATATCCTTTTTCATGGTTGTTTTTCACAAACATTACTTTAGCTCCAATTTTTAGCTCTAAAATTTCGGGAGCCATAATAGATTTTTTAACCGTTTCGGCAAGTTTTAAGTTTCCTTTAATTTGTGCCTTAAATTTGGTTTTCTTTCCTTTAATTGCATTTATATGTTTGGTATTAATTTTATCTACATCTAAATTATGCGTAAATAATTTGGTTGGTTCGTTATCTTTTAATTCATCGTTATTTGCACTTAAAATATGAATTGTGTTTTGAGAAACTTCACCGTCTCTAATTTCATTAAGAATATTATTTAGATTTGTATCGGTATGCCTGTACTGATCTGTTAAATAACAAATAGAAAGTTTTGCATCTAACCATGCTTGTGACATAAATGAAAACTTATCGCGATTGATTTCTCCGTATTTTCCTACTGGGGGAAGTTGAAAAAAATCACCACAAAGAATCAATTGTATTCCACCAAAAGCTTGATTAGTTTCTCTAAAAAATTGTAAAACTTCATTTACTAAATCTAATTGTTTTTTATGCAACATCGATATTTCATCGATAATTAAAACTTTACTTTTATCGATATTCTTTTTCAAATATTTCTTTTCTCTTAAATCTCTCAAATTACCAAGGGAAAGTGAGTCTTTAATACCAATACCCGACCATGCATGAATGGTTGTTCCTTCTAAATGTGTTGCGGCAATTCCTGTGGAAGCGGTAATTGAAACTGGAACCTTTCTTTCTTTTAGGTATTGAATATATTGATTTAAAACATATGTTTTTCCAGCGCCAGCTGAACCTGTAAGAAAAATATTTTTTCCTGATTTTAATATCGATAAGGCTTTTTCTTGGTTCAAGCTGAGGTAAATATTTAAGTTAAAATTTAAATGCTACAATAAAATACTTAATTATTAGTAATTATTGAAATGAAAAGTTGACATTACTCCTTTTGGTCAAATTTAGAACAAAAAAAACTTCCTCGAAAGAGAAAGTTTTTAAATGCTTAACAAACACCAATTTAAAATTGGCAAACTATTATTGTGCTTCTACAGCAACATCTAAATTAGTAGATACCGAAACCGCTGGTGGTGTAACCATGTGTTTTTTAACTGGACACTGATCAACTACCGTCTTAATTGCTTTGTTGTACTTTGTTGGGAAAGTACTAGGTAGATCTACTTTAATTTCCATATTTTCAACCATATTTGTCGTACGGTTGTAAGTGATTACTTGAGTTAATTTAACTTCTTCTAAAGACATTTGTCTTTGGGCAAAAAATGCTCTTACGTATACTGCCGAACACATACCAGTAGTTGCTAAATAAATCATATATGGAGAATCTTCCATTGTGATTTCTTTACCATTATAGGATGGAATAATTTTTCCTGATTCGTTAAATTTTATATCTATATGCATTGTAGTTATGTTTAAATTACACTGCAAAATTATAACTACCTTTTTATTGTATATGTAACTCGAATTACATTATTCTTGAAGTTTTTTTGTATTTGTTGATTTAATCTTAGCTTTATTTGCTATTAGACAATAGCAAATCTTGATAATCGAGTGTCCAACCAATGGTTTCAACAATATTTTGAATCATTAAAACAGCTTCAAGTGCTTCGTTTTTTGCAGTTTCTAACAAGCCACTTTCTGGAATTTTTTGCATGACATATTCTTTCGATTTTGTATTTAGCTCGGTTAAATCGGATGAATCAAATTTGTTGAAAAAACCATCTTTTTTATCGTAATATTTAAGATCGGTTTCTAAACTCAAAACTTCTGGTTTTGGAAACTCAGTTAGCTTTACTACTTTTTTTTCATTAATGGCTTCCATTCTAATTTTTGATAAATCGAAACCAACATGTGCTTTAGCATTAATTAATATTACCGCCTTTTTTTTACTCGAAATCATACTTAAGAATCGCTCTTTGGTATTTTCGTAATGATAAATTTCGGCAAACTCACCTTCAACAGAAATTAATTTCCAAACTTTTCTCATTTTTTCCATCAAAATAACCGACTGTGCATTGGTTGTATCTTTGCTATTTTGAATTTTAATATATTTTAGTACCCAATAGGTAATTATGGCACCAAGAAAAAGTCCTAAAATTGCTTCCATTTTAATTTATTATAAAGTTGGCTATTTAAAAGTAATAAATATACATAATGTTTTCATTAAACTTCCCAAGAAAACTAAATTCTAAATAAATCTGAAGCAATTCCATCAGCTAAAAATTTACCTTTTTCAGTAATAAAAAGTATGTCATTGGCAATTTTCAAAGTCTCATTTTGTATAAATTTTTGTGCATTATTTATAAGCTGTTCTTTAACATCAATACCAAATTGTTTTTCTATTTTTTGTAATGAAACTCCCCAAATGGTTCTTAAACCTGTCATTAAAATTTCATTAAATTGGTCATTTACACCTAAAATTTCAATTTCTTGAAGAAGATTTTCTTCTTGAATAGATACAATGTATTTTGTATTATTAGTAATATTCCAACTTCTCGAAATACCATTAAAAGAATGCGCTGAAGGACCAATACCGAGATAGTGTTTTCCTTGCCAATAAGAAGTATTGTGTTTTGAAAAATATCCCTCTTTTCCAAAATTGGAAATTTCATATTGTATAAAATTATGCTTTGCCGTTTCAGTAACCAAAGTTTGAAAGTGCTGCTCTGCCAAGTTTTCATCTAATGGCGGATATTTCCCTTTTTTAATAAAGTTTGATAAGACTGTTTTATCTTCAACGGTTAATGCATAACTTGAAATATGAGGTATGCCTAAATCAAATGCCATTTCTAAATTTTTAAACCATTTTTCATTACTCATATTGGGTATGCCATAAATCAAATCAATAGTAATATTATCAAAGCTGCCAATGGCAGCTGATAGGCAATCTATTGCTTCTTTAGCATTATGAGCTCTATTCATAAATTTTAAATCGTCGTCAAAAAAAGATTGGATTCCAATACTTAATCTATTGATTTTTGTACTAGCCAATTCCTTTATTTTCTGAATAGTTAAATCATCAGGGTTTGCTTCTAAAGTGATATCAGGATTAGCAATCACATTGTAATTTTCATACACAGCATCAATCAAAAATCTTAAATCAAAAATCGTCAATAAACTGGGTGTGCCTCCTCCAAAATAAATAGTTTCAACCTTTTGTGATAATTCATTTTTACGCAGCTCTAACTCTTTTATTATTGCTTTTAACATATCCTCTTTCCGCTTTAGCGAAGTAGAAAAATGGAAATCACAATAATAACACGCTTGTTTACAAAACGGAATATGGATATAAATACCAGACATTAATCAACTAAAAAATTACAAAAATCAAAGTAAAGCTAATTTTTGTAAATTTTGTTTTAAAAGCAAAAATATATTGATGTGATACTTGTCACAATGTAAATGCTTATAATTCAGTATATTTACTTAATTTTCAAACCCTTTAACAAAACCTACCAAAATGTTTGTAAATATTTTAACCTTTAAAGTTAATAAAAGAGATGGAATTACATCTAATGAATTAAGCATGTTTGAAAATAATGAAAACACCAAACCAATAGGCTTAGATAGATACCATATTTTTAAAGATAAAAAAAAGGTAAATAAATTTTATTTAATTGAATATTGGAATTCTATTAAATCAAAAAACGATATGGAGCAATCATCTAACTTTCCATACCTAAATAAAATACATAGAATAGCAAATGAAAATAATTACAAAAAGATTGAATGTGATGTCGTAATATAAGTAGTTATAGCTAATTTATCTGACCCAAATGTTCTCTCTAGAATTTGCTTTAAAATTTATTTACTCAAGTAGTCAATAATATCAACTAAATCGTCAAAAAAATACTACTTCGGACTGATGTATTTTTTCAGATCATTTACATAGTCTTTGAAAGCCTTAACTACCTTATCGGTAATTGACAACATAGTTTTGGGGTAGTTGTTTTTAAAAGTTTTTTCAACTTCTATGTATCCAGCTTCCTGCAACTTCTTCACCTGTATACTGATATTACCTGAAGCAGCTTTTGTTTGTTCTTTTATATGGTTAAACTCTACTTTCTCTGAAATCACCAACATTGAAACAATCGCTAATTGCAGTTGAAAGTGTAACAGTGGATCTAAATCTTTATACATAGAACTATGCTTTTACTAATTTACTGAAAAGTATAATCTCAAACTTGTGTAAACCATGTGTCTTAACGAACAATTTTGATGAAGGTTTTTTTATATAATCTTTGGTGTTATGTAACAAAAATCATTTTATTTAATTTTTGTTTCTTGTAATTTTGATACAACTATAAAGTAATTGGATTATGTATGTACATATTGTTTCATTTAAAGTAAAAGAAGGTGAAGAAATCACTTTTGTGGAATTACAAAAATTTGAAGAAAAAAACGAGGCTAAACCTGCTGGCTTAGATCATTTTCATATTTTTAAAGACAGGAATGATGTAAATAGATTTTTTTTGATTGAATATTGGAATTCAAAAGATGTAAAAGATAAAATGGAAGAAACTGATAATCATCAATACTTTCATAAACTAAGAAGACTTGCAATAGAAAAAAAATATAAAACTTATGAATGTGATTTGATTGTCTAATTAAACAATCCTCTTATCATTCTGTTTAACAAAAGCACCCCAACCAGAGTAACTTTTACCTGCTGTGATTTTACCTGCATTATAAAAGTGACAAACTGCAGCAGCAAGGCCATCGGTTGCATCTAAATTTTTAGGTAATTCTTTTAGTTTTAAAGTATTTTGTAACATCTTAGCTACTTGTTCTTTGGTAGCATTTCCATTTCCAGTAATTGCCATTTTTATTTTTTTTGGCGAATACTCTGTAATTGTCACTTCTCTTGACAATCCAGCAGCCATTGCTACACCTTGAGCTCGACCTAGTTTCAACATAGATTGCACATTTTTACCAAAAAAAGGAGCTTCAATAGCAATTTCATCTGGATTATAAGTATCAATAATATGCAAGGTTCTTTCAAAAATTAATTTTAATTTGGTATAATGATCTTTATACTTTTTAAGAATTAATTCATCCATTTGCATCATTTCCATTTTATTATTCACCACTTTTATCAAACCAAACCCCATAATGGTAGTTCCTGGATCTATTCCTAAAATAATTTTTTCTGCTTGCAATTTCATGTGTTATTTTTTATTATACCTTTAAGGTCATCCCGATAGCTATCGGGACTATTCGTTAATAATCATTTTCTTGCGTGAGAAAAATTTTAACCTGCTCGTTTCACTTCTTTTTAACCAACTTCTATTTCGACAAATATAATTTTGTTTCTTTGTATAAATGTACAATATCTTCAATAAATATAAATCCATAATCCTATTCGTCATCAAACTCGTTATTGTTGGAGGTGCATTTTATTTTATTTCCTATAAAATCACAACTAATAAAACGTTAAATAATGTAGTTTTTTTAAATAGATTTAATGAGCAATTTTTAAATAATTACAGTACTATTTTTATTGTCGTTACATTCACTTTATTGAATTGGTTTTTAGAAATAGTTAAATGGCAAACTTTGGTTTTTACTATTAAATCTATATCATTTTTTGAAGCAAGTAAACAAAGCTTATCTTCTCTAACTGCATCATTATTAACACCTAATCGAATTGGAGAATATGGTGCTAAAGCCATTTATTATCCAAAATTTAAAAGACCAAACGTGTTAATTTTAAATTTTTTAGGGAATTTTAGTCAAATGATCGCAACAATACTTTTTGGAATTATTGGCTTAACTTTTTTGGGTGAAAAACTATCCATTCCAATGAAAACAAATTCGCTAAATTGGGTTGTTTTTGTTGTAATTAGCTTTTTTGTATTTGCTTTACTTTTTAAAAAATATTGGATTAAATTTTTAATTTATTTTAAATCTATTCCTAATAAAATTCATTCAAAAAATCTTTTTCTTTCTATTTTTAGATA
>Ga0209633_10004996_pt1 | contig 11753 bp, 13 predicted proteins | sample Cruoilmetagenom1_FD_187290 | JGI IMG/M metagenome (GOLD analysis project Ga0209633, IMG submission 187290) | Oil polluted marine microbial communities from Coal Oil Point, Santa Barbara, California, USA - Sample 1 (SPAdes) (version 2) | ecosystem: Environmental > Aquatic > Marine > Oil seeps ... | reverse complement strand
CCTTCAAAGTATGGTCATGTAGCTCAGCTGGTTAGAGCACGGCATTCATAATGCCGGGGTCGGTGGTTCAAGTCCACCCATGACCACCATTTCAAGCCCACTCATTTCAAATTACGCGACTTCACGCGACTCTTAAAAAGAGGTGCTGGTGTCGGTTAGTAACAACCTTTTCAACAGCGCCTAATAAAATCTCACGGCCTTTGCTTGAATTGCGGTATTCGCCATCAGTTGCCTTGAGCCCTAGCGCCAAAATCAGCGGACAGTTTAAAGTGGAGTTTTTTTTGCGAATAGCAAAAACCGTGTTCTTTAAACTGCCCGTAGGATTTCTTTGTTAAGTGGTATTTCATGCACCAACAGAAAGTTTTACTTTCGATTACGTTTGAGTCTAAAGGGACGTACCTCCCATCTCTCCTGGGTAGCTTACCTCTTCAAGCTTTCCTGTATCAACATCATAGATAAATCCTCGCACTGTCGAAGCATCAGGCCCCTCTGTAGGTATCCAATGATGATTTATAATTCTGGAAATTGATCGCCTTACATCCCAGCTAAGACGTTCAATTTGCTGCTCATTGGGTGGCGAATCAAGTTCTTCGAGTGGGCCGCGGAAGGCATGAAATTGGGCTGGTGTTGAAGAACTGTGGTTACAGCTTATAAACTTGCGCCCTGTAGCGTGCCCCAGTATTTCCTCTGCTGCTATGTTGCCTTCCAATCCAGCATGCAGCAGGTCATCTGTAAAAGCTAACATGCCACACCGAGTGTGATGGATTAATATAATTTCATTAGTGTTGAGTAGATGATGCGAAATAATCAGACAACGAATGGCATCATCAGTTATTACACCCCCTGCATTACGGATAATATGAGCATCTCCCGTTTCTAGACCAAGTAAGTCTTCAACATCAATACGTGCATCCATGCAGGCCACAACAGCCACGTGTTTGGCTGGATTAATTGGCTGCTCTCCTGGATGAGATGATTTATGCACTTCTTTGCCACTCGCATATAATTTATTGTTTTCTAGAAATTTATCTGTATTTACGTTAGCCATAGTTCGCCTCAAATTTAAATTAAAGTAATCAACAACTATATTTTGCGTAGTTGTTTGTTTTTAACACTGTTTAAGTGTGTCTTCATCTTACACTTAAAGTTCTTAGCTTCAAGTGTTAGCTGTGCTATCCAGATGACAGCCGAATGCGAGCAGGGTTAATAAGTGGAAGCGCCGAAGGCACATCAGTTGGTTAACGAAATGAAACGGTAGGGCGGCGCTGAGTTTGACAATCGATATGCAAAAAATGGGCTGGCGCTTGATAAGGTTTGAGGCGCCAGAACCATATTCGTACTAGAAATGATCAAACGCTGTCCAGTCTAGCCAAATTGACATACCCAGATAGACGCTAATAATGGCTAGGCCTATTCCCCACGTCCACATGTACATTTGGCTGCCTTTTCGGCCTAAGTAAATCAAAGCAATAGCGATGATGAAGGCAATAATACTGGTAACAATCAACATGTTGTCGCTGGCGTGCATAGCGAGCTGTTCTTTTGGAATGGTACCTTCCGCGTATTTCATATGGATTGAAATTTATTAGGTGTATTGAATAGGTTACCCCAGTGTTTTTTTCAGTTCATCAAATTTAGCCGTAATAGCATGTGCATTTGCATAGCCCATTTCTTTGAGTCTGGCCGCCGCTAAAGAAGCCCGCCCGCCGGCAGCGCAATGAACGAGAATGGTTGTTTCGGTGTTCGAGCAATGGCCTTGGATTTTCATTTCTAGCAATCCTCTTGGAAGATTTATAGAGCAGGCAAGTTTGGATTCCGCAGCTTCTGCTGGTTCTCTAACATCTAAAACAATGATGTCCTTAGTGCTTGCAATGAGTTCTTTGGCTTGTGTGGGGTCTAAGCACTCGATGAGTTGTTGTGCGTCTGTAATAAAGTCACTAGCGGGTTTAATCATGGATGCGATCCTATAGTTAATATTTAAAAGGTGATGTTTGACGTGAGGTTATATAATAGGCCCATGGATAACATTAAATCAATGATTGAAAACGACGTGCTGACAGAACTGCAAAAGCAGCAATTTCTTCGCGATGGTTTTTTGAAGGTGTCAGGCATTGCAAAGAATGCTCTTTGCGAGCGCATTTTAGATGTAGTTACAGCTTCAATGGCACCGGCGATTGGGCCGCTAGAATATGAGGCGGACGTTCATTACCAAGGGGCTCCTCAATTAAGGACAGATGACGGCGGTGACACGCCGCGTAGATTATTGAATGCGTATGCGCGCGACGCTGTGTTTAGAGAATGGGCTTGTCGGCCAGATATGGTTGAGTGTGTTAAGCAGTTATTAGGTGCTGGTGAGTTGTTGCTAACGCAAAACCACCATAATTGCATTATGACAAAATTGCCAAAATTTAGTAGCCGTACCGATTGGCATCAGGATATTCGCTATTGGAGTTTTGATAAGCCAGAGTTGATTAACGTGTGGTTAGCATTGGGTAATGAAGCGCCTGAAAATGGTGGAATGAAGTTTATTCCTGGTTCGCATGTTATGGAATTTGATCGTGGACGATTGGATGCTGAGTTGTTTTTACGGAAGGATTTAGACGAGAATAAAGCGTTACTAGATAGTGCTGTGAATGTAGAAATGCAGGCGGGTGATGTCCTGTTTTTTCATTGCCGTACTTTTCATGCAGCCGGTGCAAATACGACAGATAAACCTAAATTCTCTTTGGTGTTTAGTTATCACTCTGCGGGTAATAGCCCAATAGCGGGCACGCGTTCAGCACGGCTTGATAGCGTTAAAATTGATTAGGCTTAGCCAACGTGTCGAGTTCCATTACTGTTCGGCGAACGCTATGAATTGTTTTTAATACCCTGCCAACGTTTTATGTGAGTTGTGCCTGCAATATCTAGATTGTCTAAAATTCTACCTACGCTGTGATTAACAATATCATCAATTGAATTGGGTTTTGTGTAAAAAGCCGGTACGGGAGGGGCGATAATAGCGCCCATTTCAGACAACGTTGTCATGTTTCTTAAGTGTACTAAGTTTAGCGGTGTTTCTCGCACCATTAAGATAAGTTTGCGTTGTTCTTTTAAGATCACATCAGCGGCTCTGGACACTAGATTATCGGCAATGCCATTGGCGATACAACCTAACGTTTTCATTGAACAGGGGGCAATCACCATGCCGTGAGTTATAAAAGACCCACTCGACAAAGTGGCGCCAATATCTTTTGGGCTATGCACAACGTCTGCCAGTGAAGCGATGGCTTGTTTATCCATGTCCAATTCATATTGGGCCGTTAATGCGCCAGCGTTAGAAAGAATTAAATGGCTTTCAATATTGTCGATAGTTTGCAGAATTTCAAGTAAACGCGTACCGTAAATAGAGCCGGTTGCGCCGGTAATAGCGATGATGATTTTTTTCTTCATGTCGATTTTAGTATTGAATTTGAATTGACCATATCGTTAAACAAATACACCGTCAACTGAATGAGAAAGAATGATGACAGAACGTATAATTTCAATGGCAGATAAAAAAAAGATCATTATTGAATTTCTTCGGCAATGCAATCAATACAGTGATGCGATGTTGGAGAAATATGAGCAGAAATTGACCGATAATTCCGTGCCGCAAAAAATACACGATTGGACTGTTTATAAAGATTTTAATGAATATGCGATCAAAGAGCTACATGGCAATGAGCTGGATGATTGGTTTGAGTAGTTTTATCAAAGAATCAAAATTCAAAAAGTTGATGAAATGATTAAATTCAGTGTAGGCTAAGCGTTAATACAACGTTTTATCTGGTGCTAGTGGTGAAAGAAAGCATTAAATGTACATTATCTTTAAGTAATGAATTAATAAGGAAGATATTGGTTTTCTTTTTGGGGCGGTCCTTGTTTGGGTGGGGAGGCAATGCGTGTTATTGATGCATAACGGGTTGATGAGTTCAATGCGAAAAGAGCTTGTTGAGACAGTAGGGCTTGAACGAGCTAAAGGGATTATTATTCGAGCTGGGTATCAATCAGGTGTTGCTGATGCTCAATTAGTACGGCAAATGTATCCCAGCTCTAGTGAAAAAGATCAGTTCATTCTTGGGTCTAAACTACATCAAATAGAAAACGAGGGGGCCGCAACACCCTGTAAGCTTGAAATGGATTTGAAAAAAAGTCAGTTTCATATGGAACTGTTCTTAGGGGGGGGGCATGAAGAGCAAGTTAATGATTTTGGCACCTCGACCAGCCCAGTTTGTTGGATGGGAATAGGCTACGCCAGTGGCTATAGTTCCGAATTTACTGGGCAACCTATATTGTTTACAGAGCATGAATGCCGTGCTTGTGGTCACAAGTTATGCCGGGTTGAAGGTAAGCCCGCTGCAGAGTGGGATAATTCGGAGGAGATGGCGAAATATTACGAGCCAGATAGTATTGTGGGCCAAATTCTTGGTTTGAAAGATGAAGTGGTGAGGTTAACGGCTTCACTTGCAGAGAAAGAAGAAATTAAATCTAAACACTTGTTTGTAAAGGCGGGAAAACAGCAGCGACCAGTGGCTCCACAAGCTGGTGAACAAGCAAATGTTAAATTAGGCGTTTATAGTCAGTTTGTAGATATGTTTTTTGAAGCACAAAATAACTTATTTGACATTGAGGAAACGATTTTAAAAGAAGCGGTTAACCGTTCTAAAGGTAATCTATCAAAAGCGGCTAGAGCTTTGGGTATGACGCGCCCCCAATTGGCATATCGATTGGGAAAAATAGAGGATGAATGACGTCTAAAAAGAGGGCGTTTATACCCAAATGAGTTCGAATAACGCTTTTGTATGTAATGGCCTTGTTTAGGAAGATGTTGCGAGTAAAATGCATCGGCTGGACACAAGGTTTTCCTCCCTATTTAAGACAAATTACTTCTATGCTTTTAAAGGCAGGCGAAAAGTTAAGAAATAAGGTTGTAGTGGTTTATTTGAAATAACTGAATTAGATGGCAATCGACATGATTAGCTTTAAAGCTATCGAGATTGTTTTTGGCAAATTGTTTTTCTAAAAAATGATTTGTAGAGTGAGTGATGAGGGTTTAAGTTGGAAGTAACACATACCGGGCAAGTCGTTTATTCGGGCGAAATTAGCGCAGGCATTGTATTGCTTAGAATTAAGCTGATTGAGCCTAATTTTGTAGATTTTAAGGCGGGTCAATACGTGTCCGTAGTAATACCCGCGTCTGATAAAGTTGCTTATTACTCCATTGCCTCGTCACCTAACAGGAAAGACGAGATTGAGCTGCTGATTAAAGAAGATAAATTGGGAGCTGGTGCCACATACTTATATAGCCTAAAAGAAAAAGACGTTATTCGGTTGACCATGCCAATGGGGGACGCGTACCTACGAGAAGAGAGTGATAGGAATGTGATATTCGTGGCGGGCGCTTCCGGTGCAAGTTATATCCGTTCAATGATTCATTACTTGGACGAGTCTGGCCAAATGATGAATCGAGAAATTCATTACTTCTTCGGTTGCAGGCAAGAAGATGAGCTGTTTGAATCTGATGATATGCATGCCTTGTCTGATAAATACGCAGGTTTCCATTATCACCCTGCGTTGTCTGATCAGGCGGTTTGGAAAGGGCATACGGGGTTGATTACTGAGGTGGTCGCAAAATTGATGCAACATGATATGTCTGAATGGGAAGCGTATTCGGCAGGTTCGCCAGCGATGGTAAAAGCGGTTGCAGATTTATTGCTGACAAAAAACAATCTAATGCCCGATCGTTTTTTCTCGGATATGTATACGCCAAAAATATAAAGTGAACCTAGAGATTAGTGCGTTTATATACGGTTTAGCGTTATGGGCGTAGTTTTTTTATATGACATTAAGATGTGTTATTAGGCTATATGCTATTGAGTGCTAAATAGGGGCTATTTGGGGCTTAATTATAATAATGTTTATTAAGAAATTAGCTCATTTGCTCAAGAACAAGTATCATATGCCCCATCAAAAAGAGGTTAAGTCCTCGTAATAATAAGGAAATATTGTTTTGACAGAAAATCAAAGACAGAACTCATTTAATCGGGAAGAATTGTTAAGTTGTGGTCGCGGTGAATTGTTTGGGGCCGGAAACGCACAATTGCCTATGCCCAACATGTTGATGGTGGATAGAATCGCTTCTATAACTGAAGACGGCGGTGCTAATGGCAAAGGACAAATTATTGCAGAGTTAGATATCACACCTGATTTATGGTTTTTTGATTGCCATTTTCCGGGTGATCCGGTGATGCCTGGTTGTCTAGGCTTAGATGCTATGTGGCAGCTGGTGGGGTTTTTTCTGGGCTGGAAAGGCGGTTTAGGTCGTGGTCGTGCGCTAGGCGTTGGTGAATTGAAGTTCACTGGCCAGGTATTGCCAACGGCTAAAAAAGTGACGTATAAAATTGACTTGAAACGGGTCATAATGCGCAAGTTGGTTATGGGTATTGCTGATGCTGTCATGGAAGTGGACGGCAAAGTCATCTATGAAGGAAAAGATTTACGTGTGGGCTTGTTTACTTCAACTGAAAATTTCTAAATAGGAATTCATATGAGACGTGTCGTTATTACGGGTATGGGTATCGTGTCATCGCTGGGTAGTGATGCAAATGCTGTTTCTGAGTCATTAAAGGCTGGAAAATCTGGTATTAGTTTTGTAGAAGCATATAAAGAAAAGGGTTTCCGTAGCCATGTGGCTGGTGTGCCTCAGATTAACCTTGAAGAGCATATTGACCGTAAAGCGCGTCGATTTATGGGTGATGCGGCAGCATTTGCTTATGTGTCTATGCAGCAAGCGATTGATGATGCCGGGTTAACGGAAGAAGAGGTTTCAAACCCTAGAACAGGTTTAATTATGGGCTCTGGTGGTGCTTCAACAAAGAATGTTGATGAGGCCATAAACTTATTAAATACTAAAGGTATTCGTCGTGTAGGCCCTTATATGGTACCTAGAACGATGAGTAGTACAGTGTCTGCTGGCTTAGCAACACCCTACAAAATTAAAGGCGTTAATTACTCTATTACATCTGCTTGCGCGACAAGTTCGCATTGCATTGGTAATGCCATGGAGTTAATTCAGCTTGGTAAGCAGGATCGTGTGTTTGCGGGCGGTGGTGAAGAAGAGCATTGGTCGTTAACGATGATGTTCGATGCCATGGGTGCTTTATCTACTAAAAGGAACGATGCACCTGAAACAGCGTCTCGTGCTTATGATGCGGACCGTGATGGTTTTGTTATTGCAGGCGGTGGTGGTGCGGTGGTGGTTGAAGCATTAGATGTTGCGTTAGCTCGTGGCGCAAAAATTTACGCTGAACTGGTCGGCTATGGCGCAACGTCGGATGGTTACGATATGGTCGCTCCATCTGGAGAAGGTGCAACGCGTTGTATGCAGATGGCGCTAGAAAATGTAGATGAGCCAATTGATTATATTAATGCGCATGGAACCAGTACTCCTGTGGGCGATATGGCAGAACTTAAAGCGGTTAAAGCAGTATTTGGTGACGATACGCCGCCTATTGGTTCAACGAAATCATTGTCGGGTCACTCTTTAGGTGCAGCAGGTGTGCAAGAGGCTATTTATTGTCTGTTGATGATGAAAGATAATTTCATTACAGTCTCGGCCAATATTGATCATTTAGATGAAGCGGCTGAAGGTGTGAACATTGTGCAAAAGACGCAAACAGATGTGTTGTTAAATACGGTAATGTCTAACAGTTTTGGTTTTGGTGGGACAAATGCCACGTTGGTAATGAAACGTTACGAAACATAAGTTAAGAGTTAAACACAAAAAGGCCGGTCAACGACCGGCTTTTTTGTGGGTGGAGTATTAGTTACTATTTGATAGCTAATAATTCCATTTCAAAAATCAGCGTTTCGTTCGGGCCAATTGCGCCGCCAGCACCGTGCTCACCATAGGCTAGATTAGATGGAATAAATACTTTCCATTTTGTGCCCACTTCCATTAGTTGTAGAGCTTCTTGCCAGCCCTGAATAACACCATTAACTGGGAATGTCGCAGGTTCGCCACGTTTGATTGAGCTATCAAAAACAGTGCCGTTTATTAAAGAGCCTTCGTAGTGAACATCGACGGTGTCCGTTGCTTCTGGCTTTTTGCCGTCGCCTTGGTTTAGAACAATGTATTGCATGCCGCTTTCTAGAACTTGAACGCCTTCTTTGTTGCTGTTTTCTGTTAAGAATGTGGCGCCAATCTCTGCATTGCCACCTTTTGCTTCGTTGGCTTTTTCTTGCATGTCTTTTTGGAACTGCTCAATTACAGCTTGCATTTCAGCGGGGCTTAATAAGCTCGCGTCACCGTTGAGTGCATGTGTGACGCCTAAAACAAGCGCCTCTGTTTCTACGTCTAATTTGTCTTGTTGAATGCCTGCGCCAATTTGTTGGCCCATTGTATAGCTTAGTTTTTGCTTGTCAGTTTCCACTTTATCCTCTTTACGGTCGTAATAAAACGCAACATTCTACACGAATATCGCTATTGAGTGGTTTGACAAGAAGGTTTTGGGAGCAGAAAGTAAAAAGGGTTGGTGCGGGAAAGGGGCGTTATGCTTTTATATCTATAATGCTACCAATAATGTCGCCAGCTGTTTGGGCAACTTTAGCAGATGCTTGGACTTGTAGTTCGGCTTGTTTTAGTTCAATGATGTTGCTGGCAGTGTCTTGAGTGCTGCTTTCGTTACTAAGCTGGTCAGCGCTAGCAAGCTTTGAGCTAGCTTCGTTGGCTTGGTTGATGCCTTTGTTTATGCCAATTAGGGCATTGTGACTGATTGATCCGACGTCCATAATTCAAGTTATAAAGTTATTTAGACAATTAGATTATATTCGCTAACCCTAGTAAGACTGTGTGCTAGTTCACAAACTTACTAGGGTTTTGTTGAAGATGCTTTAATCCTCGCAATGTTCAGCAGAGCATAAGGCTGTCATATTCAATATGCGCCTGACTGACGCGAGTGGTTTAAGGATATGTGCAGGCTTTTCAATACCAAGAAGAATGGGGCCAACGGTAATGCCGTCACCTAGTATTCTTAGCAAATTAAACGAAATGTTAGCGGCATCCAAGTTTGGAAAGATGAATAAATTGGCTTCGCCATTCAGTTTGGAGTTGTTTACCAATTCATTTCTTAGGTTCTCTAGTAACGCTGCATCGGCCTGGATTTCACCCTCAATTTCAATATTGGGATGCTGTTCATGAAGTATTTGAACAACATCAGACATTTTTTTGGCTTCGTTAGATTGGCTACTTCCAAAGTTTGAATGGGATAACATCGCGACTTTGGGTGTAAAGCCGAAACGATGGACATATTCTGATGCTTGAAGGGTCATGGCAACGAGCTCGTCGGTTTGAGGGTTGCTGTTTACCATGGTATCGCAAAAGAAATATACACCTTTTTGGAGGACGATTACATTTAGCGCGGCAACAGTTTTTTGGCCTTTTTCCTTATCCAAAATATCAGTGATATGGCCAAGGTGTTTATGATAATTACCTACCATGCCGCAGATCATCGCGTCAGCTTTGTTTAATTTAACCAATAAGGATGCTATCACCGTATTTTTGGTACGTACATAGGTTTCAGCCAGCCCGGATGATACGCCTTTTCTGTCTTTTGCATGGTGGTAAGCTTGGACGCACTCATCGAAGAATGGGTTGTTTTCTGGTTCGATGATGGTGACGTCATTTTCTATAGAAAACGTTAAGCCAAGCCCCTCAACGCGTTCTTGAATGATGGACTTTCGACCAATGAGGATAGGTTTGGCTAATTTGCCATTTAAAACCTCTTGTACAGCGCGTAGTACTTTTTCATTTTCCCCTTCTGCATAAACAACCCGTTTCGGTGTCAATTTTGCGCGTTCAAAGATCGGCTTCATGACCATGCCAGAGCGGTAAACGTAACGCTCGAGAGAGGCTTTGTAGTGACCAAAATCTTCAATTGGTTTGGTGGCGACGCCACTCGCCATGGCTGCTTTTGCAACGGCTAAAGGAATTTCAATAATTAAATTTGGGTCAAACGGGCGAGGAATAAGGTATTCAGGGCCAAAAACAGGTGTTTGACCCGCATAATTGTCATGGTCATCGTTAACGGCTCTATGTGCGAGAGAAGAAATGGCCTCTATACAGGCTAGTTTCATTTCTTTGTTGATGGTGGTAGCGCCAACATCTAAAGCCCCTCTAAAAATGTAAGGGAAACATAATACGTTGTTTACTTGGTTTGGGTAATCTGACCGCCCCGTTGCAATAATGGCATCATCTCTAACTGCTTTTATTTCTTCTGGAAGAATTTCAGGTATCGGGTTGGCCAGCGCAAAAATAATGGGTGATGGGGCCATGCTTGCCACCATGTCTTGCGTCATCATACCTGCGCGAGAAACACCGAGAAAAATATCTGCACCGTTTACGGCTTCTGCTAATGTTCTTAAGTTGGTTTTGGCTGCGTAACGTTGTTTGCGGTCATCCATGCCTTCAGTACGTCCATCATAGATGATGCCTTTACTGTCGCTGACTAAAATGTGCTCTTGCTTCATGCCCATGTCTATCAGCATCTCTAAACAGGCTATACCCGCTGCACCAGCGCCTGAAGCCACTAATTTTACGTCACCAATCTGTTTGTTAGCGACTTTTAAGCCATTGAGAATGGCGGCAGCAGTAATAATGGCGGTGCCATGCTGGTCATCATGAAAAACAGGGATGTCCATGCGTTCACTGAGCTTCTTTTCAATAAAAAAGCATTCAGGGGCTTTAATGTCTTCTAGGTTTATGCCACCAAATGTTGGGGCGAGACTGGCGACAATATCGACGAACTTATCAGGGTCTTTTTCATTAATTTCGATATCAAAAACGTCAACGCCGCCGAACTTTTTAAATAGAACGCCTTTGCCCTCCATGACAGGTTTTGATGCGAGTGGACCAATATCGCCCAAGCCGAGTACAGCTGTACCATTGGTGATAACAGCCACTAAATTGCTACGAGAAGTATATAGTCCCGCGGTTGATGGGTCTTTTGCAATTTCTAAACAAGGTTCAGCGACGCCAGGTGAATAAGCTAACGCTAGATCTGTTTGGTTGCTAAGGGCCTTCGTTGGAGTGACTTCTATTTTTCCAGGTTTCGGGTGTTGGTGGTAATAAAGAGCGTTTTTAATGAGCTTGTCAGACATGGCTAAAAGATATTAAATTGATTAGAAAAGATTTGAGCATTATACGTTAAACTGAAACACTAATTATTGCCACTTCGCCTTTATTGCGCCAACCCTTTTAAACGCTAATATCCCTTTCATGAACGCTCTAGAAATCAAGAATTTAAAAAAAACGTATAAGAATGGTTTTACTGCTGTAAAAGGCATTGATCTTGATGTGAAAAAAGGTGATTTTTTTGCATTGCTGGGTGCAAATGGAGCCGGCAAATCAACAACCATCGGCATTATCGCCTCATTGGTTAATAAAACATCGGGTTCGGTGAAGGTGTTTGGGCATAACTTGGATGAAGAGCCAGAAGCAGTCAAAAGATCTATTGGTTTAGTGCCGCAAGAATTTAACTTTAATCAGTTTGAAAATGTATTTGATATTGTTGTGTCGCAAGCGGGCTATTACGGTATTCCGCGAAAAAAAGCACTTGAACGTGCTGAAATTTGTTTAAAGCAGCTTGAAATTTGGGATAAGCGAAATGAAGCATCGAGAGAGCTATCTGGTGGAATGAAAAGGCGTTTAATGATAGCTCGCGCGTTAGTGCATG
>Ga0209633_10004995_pt1 | contig 11754 bp, 9 predicted proteins | sample Cruoilmetagenom1_FD_187290 | JGI IMG/M metagenome (GOLD analysis project Ga0209633, IMG submission 187290) | Oil polluted marine microbial communities from Coal Oil Point, Santa Barbara, California, USA - Sample 1 (SPAdes) (version 2) | ecosystem: Environmental > Aquatic > Marine > Oil seeps ... | reverse complement strand
ACTCCCTTTTCAACCAGACAAATGGAGCCGTACACAAAACCATGATGCAATTGAATTCGATTCAATATAGACTTAAGCAGCATCTCGTTCTCCTTTTCCAACATTGGGTTGCTTCAAGGAAACACACAATGTCAGATTTGAGAACGGGATGCTCTATTTTTTTGTCAACCCGGTAGATCCCCAGACCTCCAACTCCTGAAATCTACCCACACATTCTGCGGATGAACCATAATCTTTGCCGGGGAAAAAAGAAAAATTCTCTTTGAGCGTTAATGTAAAAGTAAACGCCTGAGCAACCCGCCTTTTTCGAATCATGCTCCAAAAAGAAAAAGCAACAATTGTGCCGCCTGATATCTATTGAGTTTAATAATGGCAACCTGCTGAAATAAATAATATTAAGTTTATATTGGGGAGCGTGGAAGCAATGGAATATTTACGGAAAAGGTCGGCATTACGACCTTAGGTCGGTATTGCGTCCTTGCTCATCAAAAAGTGTACAAGGTGGAGAGTTTTGAGCCCAATAATTCAGAAGCGCCATGAGACCCGATGATAAGTCGTATCAGGACGGGCCAAAATCAATAATGCCACTGCAAATATACCGTGTTGTCCTTGGTGTCAAAGGGGATACGGGCCATCCGGAAGCCTGCGGCGAACCCCCAATTTTGCTCCGGCCATTTTGTTCGGGGTGATGTTTCTTCCGATTCATCTTTATGGTAGTCGCCAGATCCGCTTATAATTGAATCATGTTTTAGACCGCAATAGAGCATTTTATCATTCTCATCATAAAATGCTTGTGCTGCAAACTTGAAAAACCCATGTTGCGCCACAGGATGCCTTAAATCGGCAGGTCTGTCAGTATTGATCTTCAGGTTCCTCCACATTGTTGGCGTTTCTTGAAGGGTTTCCTGAGCCTGCAAGCGCTGGAACTATTTGGGAAGGTAGAAGGTTCATATACTTCTCACTATTACAAATTTTAATTATTTCCTGTTTTTCTTCTGGCAATAGCTTGTTTGCAGGTGTGATTTTGCTGTATTGGCGCTGATCTTTCTTAATACTTTGATCGGCAGTGTTCTTCCATCGCTGTAAAGTACGTTCGGTGATCCCCAATAATACACATGCTTTATTTTGCCTGGCTCCTGTCTTACAAGCTTCTTCAATAAAATACACCGATTTTTCTCTTTCTTGAATGGATATCATTCGTCCTCTGGCTCCCCCCAGATCTCCCGGACTTTTTTTTTGAGAACTAAAAGTGCCGCAGCCTCTGCCAATGCTTTCTCTTTTCGCCTCAATTCTTTTTCCAGAGCCATTGTTTTTTTCTTATATTTTTGCTCTTTCTCCTTCGCTTCTTTGATATATCTTTTATCTGGAGCATTCCTGCATCCAGCTATGCAATCTTCTTTCCATTCCTTAAGTTGTGCCTGGTATATGCCATGTTTCCTGCAATATCCACTTTTTTCGCCTTCATTCATTGGCGCTGTTAGAAATATTGTTTCAAACCTTTTTTCCGCTGACCATAGTTTCTTGAATTTCTTTTGACCCATTATTTTCCCATTTTTCTTTTTGTGGTTTCTAACCCAGGTTGCTACCGTTGAGGAAGGGATGCTTGCCTCTCTGGCAAAACTTACTACAGATCGGTTTGGATTGAAAAAGATTTTTTGTAGCATGGATTCTTTAAATTCTTGTGAATATTCGGTGATCATGTGACCTCTCAATCGCCCTGTCAAATTGTAAAGTTTTTTGTTCATTTGAGGCGACAACTATCCTGACACATAGGGCAAGACATGACCCCTTTGGTTTCCTTCAGGTAGTTGCAAGAACAAAGAACCTTGACACCCACGATATTTACGAGTAACATATAAAAATCATGTATAAAAAGCGAATTATTCAAGAGAAAGTTGATGAACTGTTGGAAATGTTTCCTGTAGTGGCCATTGTCGGTTCGCGACAATGTGGAAAATCCACCTTTGTTAAAAATCTTCGGCCTGAATGGAAATATTATGACTTGGAAAGTCCAGACGATTACCAATTAATCAGCAGTGACCCCGTCGCATTTTTTACTATTAACAATACAAATGTTATTATTGACGAAGCACAGCAGTACCCTGAAATATTTAAAACTCTCAGAGGGATTGTGGATGCCGACCGGAAGAAAAAAGGCCGTTTTATAATAACAGGATCAAGTTCTCCAACGATTGTTAAAGGCATAACAGAAAGTCTGGCCGGCAGAATTGCAACGGTTGAAATGTGGCCATTCAAACAATGCGAATACTATGAAAAAGGCATCTCCGGCTTCTATTCAATGCTTGCTGAAGGGTCTGTTGAGAAAGATAATTTTCTGCAACTTGAACCAATGATTAGCCTTGAGCAATCAATGGAGGTCTGGTTTAAAGGAGGTTTTCCGGAACCGCTCATCGAAAGTGAAGAAAACGAAGCGTTCTACCGACTGTGGGTGGAAAATTATATTGCAGATTATGTCGGCAGAGATATCAGAGCTCTGTTCCCAAGATTAAACATTCATAATTTCAGGAGATTTCTCACTTTGCTTGCTCAATTTTCAGGACATCAACTGAACATGAGCACCATGTCAAGAGCACTTGAAATAAGTGTCTCGACAGTCAGAGATTATCTTGACATCATTCACCATACTTTTTTATGGCGAAATTTGGAGGCCTACACCAAAAACCCTTTGAAAAAAGTACAAAAAGCAAAAAAAGGCTTTTTTCGAGATCAGGGACTGCTGCATTATTTTCTTAAGATCACCGGTTTGGATAAACTGTTGATTCATCCAGTCGCCGGATTTTCCTTTGAAAGTTTTGTTACCGAGGAAATTATTCGTGGATTTCAGGCTACAATGACAACCCAGCTGGAGTTCATGTATTACAGGACGGTAGACAAATCTGAAATAGATCTCATCATAGAAGGCGGCTTTGGTGTTGTCCCAGTTGAGATGAAATTGAACTCTGTGGTTAAGCGGAAATCCCTTCGCAGCCTGGAAAATTTTATCGCAGACCTTAAGGCGGAATATGGTATTCTTATCAACAGAGGAAAAAGGGTCGAACGCCTTACCGAAAAAATCATCCAGATTCCGATCAATTATATTTGAAAAATAGTTTGTGATCAAGGGGGTCATGCCTTGAATCTTGAATGATTGAATTTGTTAATCAGTTTATCAGTTTTTTTTCTCACTTTTTTATCCTTTGCAATGGTTTTCGAAACCCGGCTGACTGCATGTGATACCGCTGATTCGCTGATCTTGAATTGCTCTCCAATTTTCTTAAGATGCACAGAAGGTATTCCAGAAACTTTTCTCTGTCCCTTTTACTCTTGAAAACTGCCTTTTGTTCATTACCGCGAGATGTGACGTGATAAAAAGCGCCGGGATAATTAATCCTTAACTGTCGTGCCATATGCCCCCTTAAAAAATATGTCTGTTACAAGACATATGGCACACACCCGCAAATTATTCAATTTTCAAGACATGACCCCTTTGTTTTTGCCTTAACCAAACGCTACACTCACCGGATAAATGAGATCTGTCTCCATAGGCTAGATATATCCAAGCATCCATTTTACCCATCCCTCACTCCTAGACTTTTTGCTCAGCCTTATACTTCAGCTGTGGCAGTATTTAAGACTTTCCTGGCTGCCAGGGCCACAAGTATATAAGACCATCCATGGAAAATCAGTTCTATTGCCACAAATAGTCCGATAATAAAAAGGCCTGAGACAGGCCATCTAGCTGCAATAATTAGCCCCATCATGACTGAGATGATACCGCTGAAGAGGAGCCAAAACCAGTTTGCTGTCCCTCGAACCTGTATTGCCATAACTATCCTGGCAATACCCACCAGGATAAATCCAATGGCCAAAATTAGAGTAAGAACCGCAGAAGCTAACATGGGATTGGTGATAAACTCTATACCGATTAAGAAATAGAGTATCGCGATGATCACATGAAGAAGAATGCTCTTCCATCCTTTACACTTAAACGATTCAAAAAGCTGGACTGCGCCACCGATGAGAATAAGAATTCCAAAGAAAAAAACGCTTGCAACAGTTAACGCGAAAACTCTGCCCAAACCAATAAAGCCAAGGATAACAAAAATAATACCTAACACCAGCAACCATTTCCAGTTTTTACCTACCTCCCCAAAAACTTCATCCTGATTTATTTCCATACTTTCTTCCTCCTTACTTAATAGATAAGTAATAGATAAGAATAATAGATAAGGGTCGTGTCTTGAATCTTGAATAATTGAGTTTGTTAATCAGTTTATCAATTTTTTTTCGCACTTTTTTATCCTTTGCAATGGTTTTCGAAACCCGGCTGACTGCATGTGATACCGCTGAATCGCTGATCTTGAATTGCTCTCCAATTAAAATATGTATGTTACAAGGTATACAGCACACACCCGCAAATTCAAATTATTCAACTTTCAAGACATGACCCCTTTGTTTTCTCCTCTATGCCGGTTTATCCCGGCGCTTTCTAGACATCCCGCAGGTCCCTGAAATTTAATTTCCCCATGTGCGAAATGTAAGTTATAACTGGAAAATAAAGCGCAGCAACTGCACCGATGGATACACCGACACAGTCACTGCACTCCGAAAGGAACCCTGTCTTGATTCATTCGTTAGTTTGACTCGATGGATGCCGCCTCTTTTGGATCCTTAAATTCATCTTTGCCGGTCAACCGGACAATCACTTTATCCAGTTTTCCGGTATACGGATAATGGTTTTTGACCCGGTACTTGTTAGTAACCGGCGTCCCGGCATCGATGCCGACATCGAAGGTTTCGGAGAGCGAGAAGGTAGAGATATGCATTTCCGGCATGGCGACTTCGTCGACCTTTTTGCCGTTGATGTACAACTCGCCTTTTCCGCCCGGTATCCCTTTGGTGGTTCCACCGTCTTCAATGAAGTTGAACTTGATGTCGACCTTGCCTTTTCCAAGCTTCGGCGATTTAAGTTCGTAGTGAAGACCATGGTAGTAGTTGTAGTCGTAGAACACCTTATTGCCCTTGATGTACAGCGAGTATCCACCGGTGAATCCGCCGCAGGCCACCAGTACGCCTTCTTCCTTGCCGGTCAGATCCAGCGAGGTTTCTATGGTGTGAGAGCGTCCCTTAACTGGAGCAGAGGCCTTTTCAGAAATACGTTGAGCTCCCGGATAGTAATAAACGAATTCAGTTCGGTCGCCGAATAAGCGATCTTGTTGTTTTGCTATACGCTGAACCATATCATCGTATAAAGGATAAACATTGTTCTTCCATGCCAATTCTTCCCAACGTGCTTTTAGTTTTTTTAATTTGTCCGGGTACTTATCGGCAAGATTCACTGCCTCTGAGAAATCCTCATCAATATGATATAGTTCCCACACATCGTCCTCAAAGGATGCGGTCTTGTTCAAAAACCAGGGCATCCGATTGCCGTGAATGGTGGCGGCCTTCCAACCATCCTTATAGATCGCCCGGTTGCCGAACAGCTCATAGTACTGCTCAGGATGTTGAGTGGGAGTCTCGGAGTTGTCGAACGAGTAGGCCATACTCACCCCGTCCAGATCCATTTGCTCTACCCCGTCAAGCTCTTTCAGAAACGGAGTACCGGTCACATCGAGAATGGTAGCTGCGATGTCGATGATGTGGTGATACTGGTTGCGAATTTCTCCTTTGGCCTTGATACCGTCCGGCCAGGAAATAATAAGGGCGTCCTGGATCCCGCCTCGATGAACTATCTGCTTGAAGTATTGAAACGGCGTGTTGCCTGCCGATGCCCAGCCCGCGTGAAAATGTGGATAGGTGGTGGGGCCGCCCCAGTCGTCGTAATGCGACATGTTGGCTTCGAATGGAGTCTGCAGCCCGTTGAGAACGTAGGTTTCATTGAAGCTGCCAGTCATGCCGCCTTCGCCGGAAGAACCATTATCTGAGGTCACAAATATGATGGTGTTATCCAGCTGGCCGGTTCTCTCCAACGTCTGGATAATGCGTCCGATCTGGGCATCCACGTGATCCAGCATGGCAGCAAAGACCTCCATCTGGCGCGCGTAGAGCTTCTGCTCTTGCGGTTTAAGACTGTCCCAGGCAGGGAGTCCTTTGCAACGCTTGGTGAGCTTGGTTCCCGGAGGGATGATGCTCATTTTGAGTTGTTTCTGGTAAATAATCTCACGTGCCTTATCCCAGCCCATATCGAATTTGCCTTTATATTTTTTAATATACTCCGGCGGTGCCTGATGGGGCGAGTGCATGGCCACCGGTGCCCAGAACATCATGAACGGCCGATCTGGAGAGATAGAGACATGTGACGTGATGTTGCGAACGGCTTCATCGGCCATGGCCTCGCTGTAATGGTACGCGGGTTTTCCTGCCCAGTCCTCCATTGGGTAATGATCCCGCCACAACAGCGATCGGTAGTTGTCGGCATCAGCTGCCATAAAACCGTAATAATGATCAAACCCTTCTCCACTGGGCCAACGGTCGAACGGACCGCTCTCGGACACTTCAGCCAACGGGGTATGGTCCCATTTGCCGATGGCGTAGTTGATGAAACCGGCTTTTTGCATGTGCTTGGCCACGGATTTTCCGGACTCCGGCGGACATGCGTTGTAACCGGGAAACCCCATCGCGGTCAGAGAATGGGACCCCAAACCGACGCGGTGGTGATTGCGGCCCGCCATGATGGAAGCCCGGCTTGGCGAACACAGAGCCGTGGTATGAAAGTTGTTGTAGCGAAGGCCGTTGTTGGCCAGGCCGTCCATGACCGGTGTATCGATCAGTCCTCCAAACGAACCCTGATGAGCAAAGCCGGTATCGTCCAACAGGAAGATAATCACATTGGGTGTTCCTGCAGGTGGTTTTGGCGTGGAGGGCCACCACTCTTTAGACTCTTGGTAGGACTTGGCGATTTTGCCCTTGAATTCCTGGCCATACTTCTTGAATGAATCCTTTTCGGCCGCAAAAGCAGCCGGACAAGTCCAGTACAGCCCCAAAACGACCGTCATAACCACGATAAACGTTTTCCATGAAATCATTACTTTCATTCTTTCTCCTCCTTATATTAGAATTAATGCTTGTTTGAGTTTCCTTATGAAAACCCAATAGAAACCCGTTCTTGAACACCCTCCCATTATTTGATTTTTTCGAAATTGTTCCTCCTTTTTTCAATCCGGAAAAGATTTACGGCCTGGTTTGTATGCAAAGACATGACCCCTTTGTTTTTCCTACTTTGTTTTCTCAATTTTATTCATTGGGTAAGTTTGGTCAAAATAAGCCTGTTCAGGGCCATACAATCTCAGATAGACAAAGAAAGATTGACCTTTATTGCTCTGAATCCAGTTGTTTTCTTTCCCTTTTGGTGCTTCGGGACCAAAATAGAGATCAACTGAGCCATCACTGTTAGAAACTAACTTATCAGAGCGTGAAGAAAGGTCTGCACGCTTGGTTTCATTTTGAATGATTAAACGGTTCGCTATGTCATAAACCGTAATCGACCAAAAGAGAGCTGCTGGTGGATTAGGTTCGATGTGGAGGCTGTAGTTGTTGGCTCCCATAAGTGCATTGCCATCAGCATCGTAATAAGATCCTATATAGGCAGAACCTTTCCCTGCAACTCTCGATACCATTCCGGCAGATGTAGTCACTGCTTCAAATGTATAAGAAGTACGCTCGTTAAACATTGAATAGGTTTCCAAATCTATCTTAGGATCCATCCCTGCCATCGCATCTTCCCATCCGGAATCATTACCATAAAGTGATGAAGCAAATTTCTCTTTGGTTTTATTAAATGCGGTGGCCTGAGCCATAGCCATTCCGGTTTTTACACCTTCGAGCAAGATTTCTTTTTGATAAGCTGTTGGATTAAATGATTTTCCTTTCTCTATGCCCAGGTCTTTTAACCACGCGTAGAAAAAGCGATCGCGATCGGCCATCGGTTCTTTTTGCACATACTGATTTACCAACTCCCAATATTCCATACCGATAGGTTGAGTACCAATGGCAACATTATCTCCCGGTTTTGGATTGTACGTAATATATCTTGTTTTCGGTGGATTAGCAGCATCAGATAATTTGTAAGAGGTTACTGCAGTTTTTAGTTTTTCTGCTTCTGCTCCTGTACCCAATACCCGGTAAAAATATCCAAATATAAAAGTATCACTCTGTATAATTTCACCTTTAAAATCTTTCGGATACTCCTGACCCGGTCCAACAAAAAGAAGGGTCTCTTTTTTCCCTGAACCAATTTCTTTAATAGGTTCTTGCCAGGCATTATTAGCCACGCCAAAAATGCTTCCTTCTGGGATATTAACAACCAAAGGGCCTGTAGCAGATAAATCTACATTAGATACAGTATATGGTGTCGTAACATTTGCTGTGATAAAAGGATAAACTGCGTCATATCCTTCGTGTAAACCTATAACAACTTCCCCATCCTTAAACCCTAAGTTGTTTTTTGACGCCTTATAGTTCTGATAATAACTGCTTATCGGCATAGCCCAAAGCGTAAGCTGAGATGCACGCTGTAAATCAATTTGTCGATGTAATTTTGCAGCCGAAGCTTTGGTTATAGTCTGGTCCTGATATTCAATTTTCCCCAGATAGGTGTCCTGCGTGGTCTGTGCCTCCACTGTAGTGATCAGACCCGATAACAGTACTCCTAATAGAGCCAGTTTCAAATAACGTGTTGTTTTCATATTAATTCCTCCAAATTAAATTTTTATACACTACATCACCAGCAGCAGAAAGATGAGCGAGGTACGCGCTATGCTTTTTGCTGACCTCCAATCATTCTTTAACAAGCGGTGGATTAACCCATTTACCTTCAAGTGCCTCTTTTTTTGGACCATAAAGTCTCATTATGGCATAAAAAGGTCCATCAGGAGCAGGTAACCAGTTTGATTCCAGCTCTTTTCCAGGAGACTCTTTTTGTACATAAATAGTTAAAGAACCATCTTTATTCATAATAAAACTATCCATCATAGGAGAATTAATAAGATACCTATTTATAGGGTTATCTATAAGCAGTTGCGTCTTACCATCATACATAGTAAGAGACCAGAATGCTTCTACTGGTGGAAATTCTCCTTTTTTAAATGTGAGCGTATATTTATTTTGTGATGCATCAAATGGAGCCCTATCTGCATCTACTAAATAGGTAGGATAAATAGCTTCAGCACCTGAATTACCGTAGAGACCCATTTGTGCAGCAACGGCACGCAGGATAAAGAAGTTATCTAAGTTATGATTTTCTTTTGCACTCTTGTTTAAAGATGCTCTTGTACCAAATATTTTTGCACTTATTAATGGATCAGTAGATTCTTTTTTTGCAAATGCTTTTATTGCTTCAAGACCCTCTTTGGCTCCTTCTTCTATAGCTTTTTGAATCTCTGGAGAAAGTTTCTTGATATCAAATTTACCCTCATTACCCAATCCAATCTTCGCAAATCTTTTCATAAGTGCTTGCTCTTCTTGAGGCGTTTTCACAAGGGTCAACATAAAGTCCAAATAAGAAAATGACTGAGCATTAAACTCGGCTCCCTCTTTCCACTCAGGAAAATCAATAACAGCTGCTGTAGGTGGAACTTTCGCTCCTAGGTAAGTACTTAATAGCTCAACACGATACGCATCTTGAATTTCTTTAAGCTTATCTATATCCTTAGGGCTAAATAGTTGCGTACGATGTATACTAAAAAGGAAATTTGTTTCAAAAGGTATGACTTTTGTAATGCCTTTAGGCACCTCTCCCGTCCAATCAGGTCCTGTTAAAAGGTAATTACCCGGAACATTCTTTGCTACCGAACTGATGTAAGCAGCGTTATGAGTGTAGAGGTCAATGAGTTGGACGCTATAATATCGCTCTTTTTCTATCTCTGGAATGGTGAATACAACCGGTTCAGCTCTCATATCGACCCATGTCATACAATAAGGCGTATCTGAGTTTGGTGTTACAATCGTTTTATCTTTGGGAGTAAATAATCTAGCATCACATACTAGCTTATTAAAATCTCCTTTATATTCAGGTGATTTTTTATCGACGGCATAATTGTACATTGTTTTGTAGTTCAATACTAAAGAAAAGCCATAAATATAAGCCTCTTTGGCAATGGCTTTTGCTTCGGCAGGTGTTATATCCTGCGTGCTTTCGGTTGCTGTTACTTTTTTTTGCGTTTCAGTTGTTTCCTCTTTGGTGCACCCGAAAAGCATCACCAGCGCGAAACACGTTAACAATAAACTGATCTTTTTCATTTGCTTAACTCCTCTTATTTAGGTGTTGTCGAATGCGGAATGGGGAATTCGGATTGCGGAGCAAAAACAATACAAGCTGCCTATTCCGAACTCCGCTTTGTAGTTATTCCGCAACCCGCATTCCAATGTTTGTCTTCTTTTCTTTAGTTATTTGCGTATTTGGCCGCTTCGCCATAGCTCGCTCCATCCAATGGAATCAGGCGAAGTGTAATAAAGGCACTGTACAAATTCATTAGAACAGTGATTTAGGCAGCACAAAATTGGCCTGGAGCCTAAAGCGAAACCCTTCAGGACCTGTTTTGGGCGATTCCAGCCAGTAGCCGACGCCGGCCTGCAGACTGACGGGAATTTTACCCCACCGGACCAGCTTGGAGACGGCGGCATTGATGGGCACAGACCACTTTTCTGTATTCCAGTTGTAAGTGGTTTCGGTCTGCAGCGATACGGTGTACGCGTTCGGCCATGTGTAGGTCACGAACGGCTGCGCAAAGGTATTGCTGACATACGGGCGATCGCTATCTCCGGCATACGACCAGATGTGGTTGGCGAGAAAACCCATGACCCAAGGCCCACTCGGCGCAACCACGATCGCGCCCGGTCCCGCGCACCACTTCTTTGCGCCAAGCAAGTTCTCCGTCGCCGTGGGCAGGAGTAAATGCGGCCCGACACCCCAGATCACACCGCCCGATGTGGGTTCCTCGGGCGAGAAGAACAAACTCATGTTAATGTCACCCAGACCGAACTGGGATCCCTTCCCCGGGAAGATATCATCCTGGGAGATCACCGGCATGATCGTTCGCGTAATCAGATCCCAATCCTCAGTCAAGTCAATCGGGATAACCGGCTGGATGTTCGTTGTCAGTTTCCAGCCGTCGTCCGAACGACCGATGTCGCTGTCGTAGTTCATCTGAATCGGAATTGTTATCAGGTCAGCTATGGGATTCGCCAGTTCCTTGGCAAGGTCGGCATCTCCAATTTCCTCTGCGTGGGACGTGCCTTAGGCCTGGGCAGGCTGAACCAGTGTACAAAAAGCCAGAAGCAAACATAGTACTGAAATCACAATTATTTCTTTTTTCATCTTAAAATCTCCATTTCTTTGTTTGTGGAAAGTTATTTCGTCCTCGTTCCTAAGGCACTAAATAAGTTGTAAAGCGATTAAACTGCTAAGCATCCTTTCTATTAGGATTGTTCCATTGTATGGTTCACCTCCTTATTATTTTACCGTTCACTAACAGTTTCCAATTTTTCAATCTTTAATTGCCACATAGCCTCTCCCGGATACAAACCATAAACCAGTTTTCGTTTTCCATCCGTTGGTTTCTGATTCGTATCACCTTCGTTATACAGGGGGAAAGTTCTTACCAGTTTTTGGGCCTCAATAGTGAAAACATCATGTCCCATATATCCTTTGAACATATCATCTTCTCTTTGTAGGTCAGGAAAATATATCATAGATAGACTTTTATCATTGTTGGAGGCAAATCCCATAACTTTTCCATAACCCCCAGAGCCCTG
>Ga0209633_10004994_pt1 | contig 11755 bp, 7 predicted proteins | sample Cruoilmetagenom1_FD_187290 | JGI IMG/M metagenome (GOLD analysis project Ga0209633, IMG submission 187290) | Oil polluted marine microbial communities from Coal Oil Point, Santa Barbara, California, USA - Sample 1 (SPAdes) (version 2) | ecosystem: Environmental > Aquatic > Marine > Oil seeps ... | reverse complement strand
GCGCGTCCCTTTTTGGCTCAGACGTAGGCGGTCACGAACGCCAAACCGGTGCTGCTCGTCAATAATAACAAGGCCCAAATCGGCAAATTCTACGCCCTCTTGAAACAAGGCATGGGTGCCGCACATGACATGGATATGACCTTCGGCCAGCCCGCGCAGCAGTGCTTTGCGCTGCACGCCTTTGTCGCGGCCTGTCAGGGCTTCGACGGTGATATTAGCAGCTTCTAAAAATTTGGAGAGGCTCTGTTTTAATTGCCGCGCTAAAATTTCAGTCGGAGCCATGACGGCGATTTGCGCGCCTGCTTCGCACACCTGCGCTGCGGCGAGGGCGGCGACAAATGTTTTGCCTGCGCCCACATCTCCTTGGAGCAAACGCGCCATACGCATAGGGGACTTCAAATCCGCCGCAATCTCGCTATAGGCGTGAGTTTGCGCGCTCGTTGGTGTGAACGGCGCCGCAGTAAGAACCTCATCTACATAAACCGAGCCAGCATCAAAACTACGTCCTTTTTGCCTGCGGCTATTCTCGCGCGCCAATGCTAACGCCAATTGCTTAGCTAAGAGTTCATCATAGGCCAGCCTTTGCCGCGCTATAGTGTCGCTAGAGGCTTCGATTTTACTGGCGGGGAAATGCAGGCTTTGCAGGCCGTCATGCCATGCAGGCCAATCGCGCTCGGCCATTAGCGGCCCGTCAAGCCATTCGGGCAGGTGAGGGCATGTCTCAAACGCGCCGCCAACCGCTTTGCGTACCATCTTAAGGGACAGCCCAGCCGTAAGCGGATAAATAGTTTCAAAATCTGGAATGTCAGAAGCTTCATTTTCTGGCAAAACATAATCTGGATGGGTCATTTGGGTTTGCCCGCGAAACCGTTCGAGCTTACCTGACACGAGCCGCTTACTGCCTTCGGGCAGTATCCGCTTTAGGTAATCAGCGCGCGGATGGAAAAATGTCAGCGTTAAGTCTCCGGTCTCATCAGAAGTCATGACCTTATAGGGCTGGCGGCGATTTGCGCCCGGACGGTGCTCATCTATATGAACCAATAGTGTCACGATTTCATCGTCCGCAGCGCTAGCAATATGCGGCAGTCTTTTGCGCTCTATCAGGCCAGACGGCGGGGTGAGCAAAACATCGCGCACCCTGCGGCCCATAGCTTTTTCTATCAGATCCGCCGTACGCGGGCCAATACCGTTTACGGTATCAATATCGGCAAATAGCGGAAATAAAATATCTGGTCTCATTGGTGCATTTTGTACGTCATTGCTAAAGACATCAAGCCTTTGATGGGCTAAAGGGACGGCCAAGGAGATTTTCATGACTATCGCTGCTGATAAAACCAAAATAAAACGCCTTATCCACCGCGCCAATTATCGCGGCTTTCGTGAGATGGATTTGATCTTGGGCGGCTTTGCTAAAGAGTATGCGCATACATTTAACGCTGATGACCTCGCGCAGTTTGAAGCCATTATGGACGAGAAAGATCATGACATTTACGACTGGATTTGCGGTGTAAAGCCTGTGCCTACCCAGTTTGACACACCATTATTTGCACGCCTTGCTGCGTTTAAGCCGTCTATTATTAAGTGATAGGGCTGTCGGGTACATATGCAAGCGCGCAAGGCGCTTGGCAAGTCGGCGAGCTGCCCGAAGGCGCAGACGCGCTTATCTTTGCGCAAAGCGCGCAGCGGCGCGGCGGCCTCAATGTATTTGTGGCGCGTGATGACGCACGGGCTAATACGTTTAAAAACGCATTGAAATTTTTTGCGCCGAATATAGAGGTTTTAGATTTTCCGTCTTGGGATTGTCTTCCTTATGACCGGATTTCACCGAGCCGGGTTATTGCTGCGCGCAGGGCAGGGACGCTAACAAAACTCACGCAAGATTTGCCGCGCACGTCTGTGCTCATTACCACCATCAATGCACTGACACAAAAAGTGCCGCCGCGCGCCATAATGCGAGAAGCGGGGCTCTTACTAAAAAACGGAGCTCAGATAAAGCGTGAAGCCCTCGACACATATTTTTCTATGAACGGATATAGCCGCGCTTCGACGGTCATAGAGCCTGGTGACTTTGCCATTCGTGGGGGACTTGTAGATGTCTTTCCGCCAGGCTTTGACAACCCAGTTCGGCTCGACTTTTTCGGCGACGAGCTTGAAACTATACGGTCGTTCGATATTGAGACTCAGCGCTCACTGGGCAGTTATGACACGGTAGAGCTTGCGCCCGTCAGTGAAGTTTTCCTCACTGAAAAAACTATATCTCATTTTAGGACTGCTTATACGGCAAGTTTTGGCGGCGGGCTGAGCGCTGATCCCGTATATGCAGCCGTGTCAGGCGGCATACGTTATCAAGGGCTTGAGCATTGGCTGGCCCTTTTATATCCAGCGCTAGAAACCCTCTTTGATTATGTGCCTAGCGGGGCGCTATGGGCGTTCGATGCGCTGTGCAATGAAGCTCATAGTGAACGCATGGACTTAATCGCAGACTATTATGAAGCGCGCGCGGCCCAAGCTGATAAACGAGATGCGTATAAACCCTTGCCATTTGAACGGCTTTATCTGTCGGGTGATGACCTATCTGAGCGGCTATCTGGTTTGTGTACCCGCGCCCATTCACATTTCACGCTAGCGGGTGATAAAGCCATGAATATGGACGGGAAGGCTGCGCGCTCTTTTAGTCAAGAGCGGCAAACCGAAGGTGTCAATATATATGAAGCCGCGAAGAACCACCTAAAAACTATGGCGGCGGACGGGCAAAAAGTTTTACTTGCGTCTTGGACACAAGGTTCCAGCGAGCGCATGGGCGGTGTTTTCGCAGATCATGATTTGATCACGGGTAGCCTAGTAAGCGGCAATGAATTTTCTGCACTCAAAGATGGTGAGATAAAACGCGCCGTACTGCCGATTGAAAACGGGTTCAGCATTGGCGGCCTAAGCGTTCTTAGTGAGCAAGATATTTTAGGTGACCGCCTTGTGCGCCGCGGACGGCAACGCAAAGGTAAGAACTTCATCGCCGAAGCTTCGGTATTACAAGAAAATGATTTGGTCATCCATATTGATCACGGGCTTGGCCGTTATCTTGGCCTTAAAACACTGGATGTTACGGGCGCGCCTCATGACTGCTTAGAGATCGAATATGGCGGCGGTTCAACGCTTTATCTGCCTGTTGAAAACATAGAACTATTATCACGCTACGGCGCAGGCAGCGAAAACCCTGTGCTTGACCGCCTTGGCGGTGTTGCGTGGCAGTCCCGTAAAGCCAAAGCCAAAAAACGATTAAAAGACATGGCGGGCGCGCTGATTAAAGTTGCTGCTGCGCGGGCTCTGAAAACCTGTACGCCCATTGAAATGCCCGAGGGGGCCTATGACGAGTTTTGTGCACGTTTTCCCTATGTCGAGACTGACGACCAATTAAATGCTATTCACGACGTGGTTGGTGACCTTACGTCTGGCCGCCCTATGGATAGATTGATTTGCGGTGATGTTGGCTTTGGTAAAACCGAAGTGGCATTGCGGGCGGCGTTTTTAGTCGCTATGAGCGGACAACAAGTTGCTATCGTCGCGCCTACCACGATTTTATCGCGTCAGCATTTTGCAACATTCCTTGAGCGGTTTAAAAACCTGCCTGTCAAAATTCGGCAACTCTCGCGTCTTGTCAGCGCTAAAGATGCGAAGCTCACCCGTGACGAGATTGCGAATGGCCAGTGCGACATTGTTATCGGTACTCACGCATTGCTTGCTAAAACCATCAAGTTTACCGACCTGGGCCTGCTCATCGTTGATGAAGAACAAAGGTTTGGCGTAGGCCACAAAGAACGGTTAAAAGCCTTGCGCGCCAATGTTCATGTGCTCACCTTAACGGCTACGCCAATACCGCGCACTTTGCAGATGGCGCTGACAGGCATTCGTGACTTATCACTTATTGCCACGCCGCCCGTTGATAGGCTTGCGGTGCGCACGTCCATATTGCCGTTCGATGAAGTTATTTTGCGCGAGGCTTTGCTGCGCGAAAAATACCGGGGCGGGCAAAGCTTTTTTGTTGTGCCGCGTATTTCTGATCTACGCCGCTGCGAAGCCTTTATGCGTGAACATGTGCCTGAGGTGAGCTATGTCATTGCGCATGGGCAAATGCCAGGCGCGGCGCTTGAAGATGTCATGACCGCGTTTTATGACCGAAAATATGATGTACTTATTTCCACATCAATCATCGAGTCGGGCATCGATATTCCGTCCGCCAACACAATGCTTATTTACCGTGCAGACCGTTTTGGGTTAGCGCAGCTCTACCAAATGCGCGGACGTGTTGGGCGCTCTAAAACCCGGGCCTATGCTTACCTCACGACGCCAGATGAGCACATTATGACGAAAGGTGCGCTGCAAAGGCTTAAAATATTACAGTCCCTTGATACACTTGGCGCAGGGTTCTCTCTTGCTAGTCATGACCTAGATATGCGCGGCGGCGGCAATCCGCTTGGCGAAGAACAGTCAGGCCATATCAAAGATTTGGGCGTGGAGCTTTACCAACATATGCTCGAAGAAGCAGTTGCGGAACTGCGCAGCGATGAAAGTATCATTAGCCGTTCATGGTCGCCGCAAGTCAATGTGGGTGTGCCCGTTATGATCCCTGATAGTTATGTGGAAGACTTAAATGTGCGTTTGTCGCTTTATCGGCGTTTGTCTGAAATCGAAAATTCTGAAGCCGCTGACGGATTTGCCGCAGAGCTCATAGACCGCTTTGGTGCATTGCCAGTAGAAGTGAAATATCTATTGCAAGTCATGTCGATTAAACGCCTTGCTAAGCGCGCACTTGTTGCCAAAATTGACGCAGGGCCCAAAGGGGCGGTTTACACCTTCCGTCATGAGGACATAACAAACCCAGAGACTATCTTAGGGGCTATACAAAACCAGCCAATGTGGAGACTACGTCCCGACCAAACGGTTTTTGCTTATGGAAAACTTGAAGAGCCGCAAGCCCGTCTAAATGCTGTTGAAACGACATTACGCGCTATCTGTAAGGCCGTTGAGGTTTAGTGCGCTTAGGCAGCGCTGCTTTCGTCTTCTATGTCTTCACCCAATGTATTGAGCGTTATCTCAAGCTTAATGTCGATAACGTCGCCCGTTTTCGGGTCGCTGAATCTGGCACATTTCAAAATTGAGCCTATTCTGTCCGTAACAACGCCGAGCTGCTCTGCAGATTGACCAGGGAAGGCGATAGCATATAGGTTTGGCCCTAGGCGCGCTGTGACATCTTGTATGCGGACAAGGTTTTTCAGCATTCTACCAATTTGCATATAGGCGCTCGACATGGGTTTGTCTTGTGCGGCATCATTTGCGGGCTTAATACGGATTAGGCACAATGAGACAGGTAAATTCAGGTTATTAAAATGATTGCACACACGGGTTAGATGGGCGTTGAAATATGCTTTGTTATAAAGGCTGGTTTGATTGTCTAGACAAAGTTCACCGCCTAATACATTGAAATCATGCTTGAAATTACTATGGAGTCGATGAAAATTAGCTTGCTCGAGAATGCGACTACTGATGACATCAAGTGTAGACTTTGTATCAATAATATCATTGATCCCAGCCTCATAAGCCTGAGTTTCGTTTTTAAAATTATCCCTATCAACGAGTAACAATGCAGGCAAATGGTATAATTTGGCGTTTTTGCGCATGGTTTGTGTGACGGTAAAAGCTGGTTCTTCACCGTCCATGCCATTCATGACCACAGCATCAAAGGTTTGCTCATATAAATAATCAAATGCAGTAAATGATGTAAACGCTGCAACAACCCTTACATGTTCTTGCTGTAAGGCGTTGATCACGAGCATAAATTCTGGAGAAGCTTTACCGATGAACAGGACTTTAAAGCGTTTGTTATCAGTGCGCCTTGGGAGCTGGGGCTTTAAGTCAAAATCATGTTCTAGAGTTTGTAGGCGCAGCGTAATTTCGCGTTCCATTTCGCTGACGCGAATAAGGCCCATTGTACGCAAGAATATTTGTGCTGGGTGACAGGGTTCTATGAGGGCAGAATCAAATCCTGTTTCCTCAAGCACTGGCGTAGCCTCCAATAGTGCTAAAGAAGGTATATTGGGCCGGTTATAATGCTCACGAATGGTAACAACGGAGGCAGGACGTCCACCTATTTCAGAGCCAATTTGCACTATGATCGCTTGCGGCGGTGTTTTTGGTAAATAACCCGCTGACAACTCAGAAATTGTAACGGTTACTAATACATAGCCACGCCGCTTAAAATCATCATTTAATGATGTCTCAAGGGTCTTGTCTTCCGATATTAATAAAATCGATTTTATCATCATCATGTCTATGCCTGCGAATCACGCCCCAGCCTGAGTTAGGCTTTTATAGCCCCAGTGTCTTACCTGGATGTAAACGAACATAGAAATTGTGCAGTGGGATGGTGCGCGGCAAGCTAGGCTAGCCGCGCACTCCAAATTACCAGCCGCAAGTACGGCCTTTGTTTTCTTCTTTTAAGTAAACCATAAGCGGCTCAAAATATTCAATAATGGCGGAACCATCCATATCGCGCGTCCCCGTGAAGGCTTCTAGGGCGTCTGGCCAAGGTTTAGACGCGCCCATTTCCATCATATCATTAAACCGTGCGCCGACGTCTTTGTTGCCGTAAATCGAACATCTGTGCAGCGGCCCTTCATTGCCAGCTATGTCGCAAGCGGACTTGTGGAACTGGAACTGCAAAATATGAGCGAGGAAATAACGCATATAAGGCGTATTGCCTGGAATATGATATTTTGCGCCGGGGTCAAACGCATCAGCTGGACGCGTCGATGGCGGACGAATACCCTGGTATTCCTCGCGAAGAGCCCACCAACCATCATTATACTCATCAGGACTATAGGTGCCATTAAAGACATTCCAGCGCCATTTATCGATCATGATGCCAAAAGGCAGGAAGGCGACTTTTTCGAGCGCTTGCTGCATCAGCAGGTTAATATCGGCGTCCGCGTCAGGGACATCTTTGGGGTCAAGCAGACCTATTTCTACCAGATAACCAGGTGTGATTGACAAAGCAATCATATCGCCAATGGCTTCGTGGAAACCATCATTGGCGCCCGTTTTATAATAGACAGGCTGGTTTTTATAAGCGCGCTGATAGAAATTATGACCGAGTTCATGATGGATTGTGTTGAAATCCTCACCATTGATTTTGATACACATTTTGATGCGGATATCATCTTTATCATCAATATCCCACGCAGAGGCATGACAAACAACTTCGCGGTCATTAGGTTTTAGAAACTGTGAACGCTCCCAAAATGTTTGCGGGAGCGGCGCAAAACCTAAGCTAGTGAAGAACGCTTCACCTGTTTCGACCATTTTTATATGGTCATAATTATGTTCTTTGAGTAGCGCCGTTAGATCAATGCTTTGATCATCATTGCCTTCAGGTTTGACGATGTCATAGATATTTCCCCATGACTGGCCCCACATATTGCCAAGCAAATCGGCGCGGATCGGCTGGTCAAGCGGCACCACTTCATCGCCGTATTTCTCATTTAGCTTATAGCGCGTATAGCAGTGGAGTTCGTCGTACAGCGGTTTAACCTGTAGCCAAAGGCGGTCGGCTTCTTGGGTGAAATCATCTGCGGGCATGTCATAACCTGCGCGCCAGAGAGCGCCCGCGTCTTTATAACCAAGCTCGACAGAGCCTTCATTGATGATGTCAACCATGCGGACATATTCACTTTTCATAGGCGGCGAAATTGTGCGCCAACCTTCCCATACGGTTTGTAATTCCTTAGGATCCCGTGACGTGGCGATGATGTCTGACAACTGACCAAGTGCGAGATCTTCGCCATTATAGTTGAACTTACCCTTGCCATAAGCAGAGTTAAGCGATGTCATGATTGTTGACAGCTCTTCTGCAGCGCCTTCTTTATCAGGGGCAGGGAAGCTAGAGCCGCGTTTAAGGCCGTCCATCTTGCGGGCCATATCATCAGATAATTCCACATTATTATAGGCTTTAGCTTCATTAGCTAGGCGGGTTGATAACAGAGCGCCTTCAGCGCCAACGGCGGAAGCGGCAGCATCAGTTTCATCAGTGATATTTGTTGCATTTTCCCAATAGGCCAAAGAAGCCCGTAAGTTTAATTCCTCGATTGCCAAGGCAGACTTATCTAAGAATATTTTTGCATCTTGTTTAGTAAGTTCACCAGATCCATCGGCATCCAAAGTTTCGCATGATGCGGTCATAAGCGCTGCTGTTGCGGTGCAAATCATTAGAACATTTTTCATAGGTATCCCCTGTAAATATTATCGTTAAACATAAAACTTATTACCGCTTATTGATAAGCATAACAGGCCCGAGGTCAAGGGGGCTAGGGTGTTAGGGCCGACCGTATCTTAGCAAGAACGCCGTCATTATTTGCGACATTACCGTGAAATTTTTGCGCGGGAATAATGATATCAGACAAATTTTCATAAAGGCCCGCTCGATAAGCAAGCAGGTCAGGGAATAAGTGCATAAGCGCGTTCTTTCCTGATGCTGATGTGCTATCGCTCATTTCGGCTATAAACTGCTGTGGCCAAATAGTTGGCTTCGGGTGCCTAAAATATCTCTCCTTGAGCATAATTAAATCGTCGTCGCTAGCTTTTAAATATACAACCAAATAGCGCGCTTTAATTTTATGCTGTGTTGTTTTCGCAAGATGAATGACACTGCCAGTCGTATCAAGCACAGTGTTTCCGCCTTCCGTAGTTTCCTTTGAACTAATGACACCTTCATGCTTTAAATATGTGCGGGCGTTTGTTTGATACTGTGTGTCATATGGGTGGCCGAGCCAGTCCGCAATTGCGTTCATACTGGTGAGACCTAATGCCGTTTGTATTTGTTTGTCCACATCTATGCGCGAAAATTCATTTTGTGTTTCGAGCTGCTTGGACAGGTAGCTCTTACCGATATTTGACATGCCGATAAACGCAATGTTCAGACGCTTACTTTCCAGCCTATTATCGAATTGAGGGCGGGTGAGCAGCATAGCTATGCAGTCTCATCCAAATGTTTTGCGAGCGCGCTCAGCTCTGGGCTCATGACATGTTTATGGGAAGGCGCGTCTATACAGTCTTGTAAGCTCTCGGGCATGGGAATGTCATCACGTACGATACGGGCCACATCATCCATGAATTTAGCAGGGTGGGCGGTAGAGACAGTAATTTTCGTGTATGGCTCATCAGTTTTCTCGGCAAAATCTTCCATAGCCAAGTGCCCAACCGCCGTATGTGGGCACATGAGGTAACCAGTAGAATTATAAACCTTACGCATATGGCGCTCGGTGTCCTCATCACTAACGCGCAGCCCAGAAACCACCTGCGTAATCGCTTCGTGATTGCCGCCAAACAAATCTAAAATACGCGGGAAATTATTTGGTTGCCCAATGTCCATAGCATTTGACAATGTTGGGACGGAGGCGCGCGGCGTATATTCGCCTGTTTCCAGATAATCTATAAATGGGTGGTTGGCATTATTACCGACAACAAATTTATCAATAGGCGCGCCCATTGCTCGCGCGATCAATCCGCCCGTTAAATTTCCTAAATTACCAGACGGAATGGAATAGGCGATTGGGCGCTTTGGGTGCGCGGCTTTGACTTGTAGGCTACTCCAAAAGTAATAAAAGCTTTGCGGGATAACGCGCCCAACATTAATCGAATTGGCCGACATGAGGTTATGCCGCTCGCTCATGTCTTTATGAGCAAACGCCTGTTTGACCAATGCTTGGCAGTCATCGAAACTGCCGTCTACGCCAATAGCTTTTATGTTGGAATTGCGGCCCATCGACGTGAGCTGATGCTCCTGAACCGAGCTAACACCGCCATTGGGGAACAATATATAGACCTTAACGCCTGGCTGGTTGAGATAAGCATGGCCAATCGCGCCGCCCGTATCGCCTGACGTAGCGACCAATATTGTTCGGGTTTGCCCCGTAATGCTTAAGAGGTGCGCGCAGGTTCGTCCCATAAACCGCGCGGCAAAGTCTTTGAAGGCTAGCGTGGGGCCATGAAACAGCTCCATGATGTATTCATCATCATCAGGCTCGGGCGTTGCAGCGTCCAGATGTGTGCCGCTAAGCGTGCGCAAGGGCAGGGGGAAATCATAAGCGTCTTCACAAATACCGTCCAAATCTGCGCCGTTAAACCGCTCGTCAACAAAATGACGCGCCAAGCGACCCGCACATTGGTGAAAGGGCAGTGCGCCTAGCCGCGCGAGGGCGGCATCATCAAATTTTGGCAGATGATCAGGCATGTAAAGCCCGCCATCGGGCGCAAGGCTCGAGAGGAGCGCCGTACTGAAGCTGGCTTTTTGCTGCTTGTCTTTAAGAGAGTGATAAATCATACGACCACATAACCGCACAAGCGGGTAAGGTGAAGTAGAAAATGAGCAATCATCAAAATTAGGCTTTTGTTAAGACCAATATTTCAGTGAATATAAACATCGTCTTTACACTCTATTTTCAATCCGATCACTTATTAAAGGCCAATAAGGGATACTCCATCAGGGGTAATTGGGTCTTTTAAGGGATGAAAATGCGGGTCAATACAATTGTAACTTTGGGGGCGTCTGCGGCATTTGGCGTGCTAGCGATATTCTTGTCACGCGGCTGGATCAATGATGCTGTCTCGTCACAATATACAGACCAAACTGCGCGCCATGTACAAATGCCACAAAATTCTGAGCGCGTAAGGACAGTACCCGTCTTAGTCGCAGATGTACCCGTAAATTTCGGCGACCAATTATCGACGCAAAATATTCGTATCGTACAGTTCCCGCAAGATGCTGTTCCTGAAGGGAGCTATTCCGCGTATAATCAGCTATTTAAAGACCCCAATGGTTCAATCGTTGCATTAACTAGAATCTCTATGAACGAACCTATTTTAGGTTATAAGGTCAGCGGCCCAGATGGACGTGGAGGCCTGTCGGCTGTCATTAGTGAAAATATGCGCGCCGTTGGTGTTCGGGTTAATGACGTTGCGGGCGTTGGCGGCTTTGTACTGCCAGGCGATTATGTAGATGTCGTACTGACCCGCGATCCAGACTCGCAAAGAAATGGTACAAACTTAACCGCGTCACTCCTGCTTGAAAACGTCAGAGTGCTCGGCACCGATCAAAATGCGGACGATCAATCGGTGACAGCCGATGTGGTCAAAACGGTAACTCTTGAGGTAACGCCGCAGCAAGCACAAAAACTAATATTGGGTATGGACGTTGGCAAATTAAGCCTGACCTTAAGGCGCGCAGGTGAAATAAACTCCATGCCAACTCGTAATGTAAAAGCTAGCGATCTTGGCTCTTCTTCGGTTGCCCGTGTTCAAATGCGCACGCCGCGCAGAAGAGCTGCTATTGCTACGGCGCCAAAACCAACACCAAACCACACCGCTAAAGTTACGATAACGCGTGATGGCACGAGTGAAAATGTGAGCGTGTTCAAAGAAACATTAAACCCGGATGAAGAACTAGCCGGAGGGGATCTATAATGTTTGGAAAACAGAAATTACTCAGCGTATTAGCAGTAAGCCTGCTGGCGCTCAATGCCCCAGCCTACGGCAAAGCCTGGGTGGAAGAAGCGCCACAAAAAGACAAAACCGTTGCCAATGTCGTAAAAAATGAGACTTTGACATTGCGCACTGACAGCGCATTTTCTGAAATCAAAGTGGCTGATAGTGATGTCGCCGATATTGTGGTGCTTAGCGATAAATCATTTCACATAGTTGGCAAAGGGCA
>Ga0209633_10004993_pt1 | contig 11756 bp, 9 predicted proteins | sample Cruoilmetagenom1_FD_187290 | JGI IMG/M metagenome (GOLD analysis project Ga0209633, IMG submission 187290) | Oil polluted marine microbial communities from Coal Oil Point, Santa Barbara, California, USA - Sample 1 (SPAdes) (version 2) | ecosystem: Environmental > Aquatic > Marine > Oil seeps ... | reverse complement strand
CTTCAAGAGGTAGGTTACTAATTTTTTCTATATTTTTTTTTGGAATTCTAAGTACATGTATCAGCATAGTGATAAATACTATGAAAAATAATAATAAAGATATGATGGGATATATTTCTACATCCGTAATACCTTCAAAATAATGTTTTACAAATCGTATCATAATCTACTAATTTTGAGCTGTTTCTCCTTTTTTAATATCTGTACCTAATCGTTGCAAATAAGCGATCAGTGCAACAATTTCTTTATTTTCCATATTACTATCACCATAATTCTTAACAAATTCAGGATCTTGTCTTAGATTCTTCTCAACTTCTTCAGCTTGATTACGTAATAAGAATAATGCTTTGTCAATTTCAAACTGTGTGTACGGTGTACCTAAGGTCACTAAACCTTTCATTTTTGCCTCTGTATCAGAGACATCCAGATCATCAGTCAATAACCAAGGATAACGAGGCATCATAGAACCCGGTGAAGTTAATCTCGGATCGAACATATGATTGAAATGCCAGTTGTCATTATACTTACCACCTATTCTATGTAAATCTGGTCCTGTTCTTTTAGAACCCCAAAGGAAAGGTCTGTCATAGATAAATTCTCCTGCTTTAGAATATTCACCATAACGTTCAACTTCAGAACGGAAAGGTCTGATCATTTGTGAGTGACAGTTATTACAGCCTTCACGAATATAAATATCTCTACCTTCGAGTTCTAAAGGTGTATATGGTTTTACACTTGTTATTTTTGGAATATTAGAAGGTACTACAATTAATGGAATAATTTCAATGGCTCCACCAATCAATATAGCTACCGTTGTTAGAATTGTAAATAAAACGGTACGTCTTTCTAGCCATGAGTGCCATCCTTCACCTGCTAATCTTCTTTTGCTGATCACTTTTAAAGGAGCTGCTTCAACTAACTCATCTTCTACTGTAGAACCCGCTTTCGCAGTTTTGTAAATATTATAAGCTAATAATATAAAACCTGTTAAGTATAAAGTACCTCCAAATGCACGCATGGCATACATTGGTAATATTTGCGTTACTGTTTCTAAAAAGTTACCATATACCAAAGTTCCATCAGGATTAAAATCTTTCCACATTAATGCCTGTGTAAATCCTGCTACATATAACGGTATTGAATAAAATAAAATACCTAGAGTACCTATCCAGAAATGTGCGTTTGCCAGTTTGGTGGAGTATAATTCTGTTTTCCATAATTTAGTAGCCAACCAATACAACATACCGGCTACTAAAAATCCATTCCATGCTAGCGTACCGATATGTACGTGAGCAACAATCCAATCTGTATAATGACCAATAGCATTTAAACTTTTAAATGACAACATTGGACCTTCAAAAGTACTCATACCATAACCGGTAATTGCAACCACGAAGAATTTCAACACAGCACTTTCTCTAACTTTATCCCAAGCACCACGCAAAGTTAACAGTCCGTTGATCATACCACCCCATGAAGGAAAAATCAACATTATTGAAAATACAGTCCCTAAATTTTGAGCCCATTCCGGTAAAGCAGTATATAATAAATGGTGAGGACCTGCCCATATATATATGAATATCAAAGACCAAAAGTGAACAATAGACAATCTATAGGAATATACAGGTCTATTTGCTGCTTTTGGCACAAAATAATACATTAAACCCAGAATTGGAGTTGTCAAGAAAAATGCCACAGCGTTATGCCCGTACCACCATTGCACCATAGCATCTTGTACGCCTGCATACACTGAATAACTTTTAAATGCCGATACAGGTAATTCTAAATTATTGAATATATGTAATACAGCAATGGTTACGAATGTAGCAATGTAAAACCAAATAGCCACATAAATATGACGTTGACGTCTTTTTATAATAGTACCAATCATATTAATACCCATTACAACCCAAATAAGTGTAATTGCAATATCAATTGGCCATTCTAATTCTGCATATTCCTTTGAAGATGTTAATCCTAATGGTAAGGTGATAGCCGCTGCAACTATAATAAGTTGCCAACCCCAAAAATGTATTTTACTTAAGGTATCACTAAACATCCTTGTTTTAAGGAGTCTTTGCATAGAATAATACATCCCTACAAAAAATCCATTTCCAACAAAGGCAAATATGACGGCATTAGTATGCAATGGACGTAAACGCCCAAAACTTAACCATGAAATACCTTCCATATAGTTAGGGAAGTTAAATAAAAATGCGACCATTAATCCCACGGTCATTCCTACAATGCCCCAGACAATTGTTGCAATTAAAAATAATCTTACAATTTTGTTGTCATAATAAAATTGTTCTTTTTCCATGTATTTGTTATTTATTTGGTTGGTTAATTTTAACTTCTTTTTTAACATCTTCCTTTTTCTCAATAAATTCATCTTCAAAAAGCATACGAACAGATGGTGTATATAGGTCATCATACTGCCCAGACTTAACTGATTTTAAAAAGAGAATGAAAAAAATTATTGCTACGAAAAGGCTCACAATAATCATAAAGAATACAATATTCATATCTTAATTAGAATAATTCGGTAAAAATAATTTATATGATAAATTAAAAACATGATAAATATCATATTTTTAATCTGGTACGAAGTTAATCAAATTTATTTCCTATTCGAAATAAAGTTGGTAGCAATGGTTACAAACACAACTATTGATATAGAACTAATTGGCATCAATATAGCTGCAACTATTGGTGACAAATTACCAGTAACGGCAAAGAGCATTCCAATAATATTATATAAGAATGATAAAACAAAACTGATTTTTATAACTCTTATAGTCTCTTTTGATAGCTCGATAAATTTAGGTAACATATTAAAGTTTGTTGCATCAATAATTCCGTCACATGCCGGTGAAAAGACATTGGTATTTTCTGAAACAGCAATACCTACATCACTTTGCGCCAAAGCACCTGCATCGTTTAACCCGTCTCCCATCATTAAGACAGCTTCTCCTTTTTTTTGTTGTCTATCTATATATTCTAGTTTATCTTCGGGCTTTTGATTAAAAACTAAGGTTGTTTCTTTAGGCAATATATTTCTTAAGTGTTCTTTTTCTCCTTCATTATCTCCAGAAAGTACACCGACCTTATAAGTTGTAGCCAATTCATTAAAAATTGACGCCATTTTATTTCTATATGCATTTTCAAAAATATACTTACCTTTTATTTCATCATTAATTTTAATAAAAATTGAAGTCTGTAAATTATTAGATGAACTGCCTTTGACAAAACTTTCTGACCCCAGCATAATTTTAAACCTTTCTATCTTTCCATAAATTCCTTTTCCAAAAGTTTCCTTAAAATCGGTAACCTCAATCTTATCAGATTTTTCTAAATATTCATACAACATTCTACTTAACGGATGATTTGACTCTCGAAGTACGTTCCTTATGTATTGTTTTTCATTATTTGTTAGCGGTATGCCTTCATAAGAAATATTAGTTTTATTGGTAGTAATGGTACCCGTCTTATCAAAAATAATTGTGTTTATTTTAGATAGACTTTCAATTACAGTTGCATTTTTAAGATAGAATTTTCGTTTGCCAAATATTCTAAGCATATTACCTAAGGCAAACGGGGCTGATAATGCCAGAGCGCAAGGGCAAGCTACAATTAATACTGCAGTCACCACATTTGCAATCATGGTTGCGTCTTCAAAATACCAATATATACCCGCTATAAATGCTATTAACAAGACGATAATAGTGAACCTTTTACTAATTGAATCTGTTAAAGTCTTTATTGTTTTGTCCCCCTTTTTAGCAAATATATCATTACTCCATAATTGTGTTAAATAACTCTGTGAAACCGTTTGTAAAACTTCCATTTCAATTGCTCCTGATAGTTGTTTGCCGCCAGCAAATAATTTATCACCTGATTTTTTTGAAACAGGCAATGATTCACCAGTAACAAAGCTATAATCAACCTGCGCACTACCATTAATCAATATACCATCAACAGGAATTAGTTCCTCGTTTCTTATCAACAGCCTATCTCCTTCTTTAATATCATAAATAGAAATATTGTTTTCTGATTGATCTCGATTAATTTTAGTAACTGCTATAGGAAAATACGATTTATAATCACGCTCAAACGACAAAAAGCTATAGGTTTGTTGTTGAAAGATCTTACCTAATAATAAAAAGAATACAAATCCCGCTAAACTATCAAAATATCCCTGACCTAAATTGAAAATAATTTCAACAGCACTTCTTAAAAATAATACTGAAATACCAATTGCGATTGGCACATCAATATTCAATATTTTATGTCTTAATCCTTTATAGGCCGAAATAAAATATTCACTGGCCGAATAGAAAACTACAGGTATCACCATTATAAAAATTAAAATCCGAAATAACGGTTTGTATCGTTCTAACCAAAATTCGTTTGCTTGAAAATATTCTGGAAAGGATAATAACATGATATTACCAAAGGCGAATCCAGCCACTGCGAGCTTATAAATTAGTGAGCGGTCAATTTTACGTTTTGAAATTGAAGTATCTTCTAAACTTATATAAGGTTCATAACCAATAGAACTTAATAATTCGACTACTTGCCTCAATGAAATATTGGCATTATTGAAAGTTATTCTTATTTCTTTCTTAGGAAAGTTAACAATGCCTGAAACTATAGCACTATTCAATCTATCTAAATTTTCTAGTACCCAAATACAGGAACTACAATGTATATGTGGAATATAAAAGGTAATTACACTAACTTCACCATCAATAAAATCGTATAGATTTTTAATAATTTGCTCATTATCTAAATAGGCATATTTACTTTTTATTTCTTCAGGTATTGCTCCGGGTGATTGCTCAAAATCATAATAACAAGAAAGGTCATTCTCATTTAGAATTTCATATACCGTTTTACATCCATTACAACAAAAGGGTTTATCATCAAAAGTAATAGGTTTTGAATCACATTCAGCACCACAATGGAAGCAATCAGTTTTAGGCATACTTATTTTATCGGCACAAATTTCTGTTGCAAACTTATCACTTTCTATGATATTAATCAGTAATTTTCAATATCTTTGAAGTCGTTAATACCCAATTTTAGTATGAGTAAATGTGATCAATGTATTATACGTGAATTCAGTACTTTAAAATCATTATCAAAAGATGATTTAAAGAATATTTCTCATCATAAGGATTCAATTGATTTTAAAAAAGGAGATGTTCTTTTTTCTGAAGGTACAATTATTAATGGTGTCTATTGTATAAAAGAAGGCGTCTGTAAATTATCAAGATTGAGTGCTAATGGTAAAGAACAAATTGTACGATTTATCAAAGGAGGTGATATGTTGGGCTATCGTTCTGTTTTAAGTGAAGAACCTGTTACATTAACAGTTACTGCCCTTAAAGATATGAAAGCTTGTTATATCCCTAAAAAGGAAATTTTTGATGCCATAAAAGCTAATGCTAAGTTTTCAATGGATATGATGAAAACCGTTTGTCATGATCTAAAAGATGCCAATATGGCCATTACCAATATGGCTCAAAAAAGCGTCAAAGAGAGGTTGGCCGATTTATTACTTTTTCTTAAAGAAACTTTCGGACTGGATGATGATGGTTACTTAAATATTATCTTAACCAGAGAAGAATTTTCGAGTGTTATAGGTACAGCAACAGAATCTGCCATTCGATTATTATCAGGTTTTAAAAAGGATGGTCTAATTGATTTAGATGGGAAAAAAGTAAAGGTCATAAACGAACCTGAATTGCTGAGAATCTCACAGGGGTTTTAGAATTGATATATTAAAACTGCTGCTTATTGATAGCTATCGGGATTATAGACTAACCGGCTAAAAATCTTTCAACAATCTCATCTACATTTAAAATTGTTTTCTTACACCAATCTAATCTTTTTTCGTTTTTTTCCTTATCGGATAATTGCCATTTTACTTCTGAATTTCTTAATCTTGTGGTTAAGTCTTGCAAAATAATAGCCACAGCTACAGAAATATTTAAACTCTCTGTAAAACCTGCCATTGGTATTTTTAAATAACCATCGGCTTCCTTCATTATATAATCTGAAACCCCTTCTTTTTCAACTCCGAACACCAGAGCTGACTTTTTTTTAATATCAAATTCTTGTAACAGACATGAATCATTATGTGGTGTAGTAGCAATTATTTGATATCCTTTTTCACGTAAAGTATTTATACACCTTTCTGTATTATATTCATGTTGATTATATTCGTGAAAGTCTATCCATTTTTGTGCGCCTTTCGCTACTTGATTTGATACATAACTATTATATTTATTTTCAATAATGTGAAGATCTTGAATTCCAAAAATATCACAATTACGCACTACAGCACTTGTGTTATGTTTTTGATATATGTCTTCAAGTACTACAGTCAAATGCCTTGTTCTTTGTGCTAATACTTTTTCAAAAGTTTCTTTTCTATTATCTGTTAAAAAAGATTGTAAATAAGCTAACAAGTCAATATTTTTCATATGCTGTTTGGTTTCACACAAAGAACGCAAAGTTTTTTTATCTCGCAAAGATGCGAAGACACAAACTTTTAAAATTAGAGTTTAAAATTATGTAGATATAAGATAATAATTATTCATTTCCATTTTAAATTTTCATCTTTTTGCGAGAAAATAGCAAAAGTATTATCTTGGTACAAATTAAACTAATGCAGAAAATTGTAATACTTACCGGAGCAGGCATGAGTGCAGAAAGTGGTATTAAAACATTTAGAGATGCTGATGGATTATGGGAAGGGCACGATGTTATGGATGTAGCTTCTCCTCAAGGTTTTGCCAGAAACCCAGAATTGGTATTAGATTTTTATAATCAACGTCGCAGACAATTATTAAATGTTAAACCAAATAGTGCTCATATTGCTGTAGCAGATTTAGAAACTTTATTTGATATTACAATTGTTACTCAAAATGTAGATGATTTACATGAACGTGCAGGAAGCAATGATGTACTCCATTTACATGGTGAATTATTAAAAGTCAGAAGTACATTGAATGCTAATTTGATATATAGTCGGACAAAAGATATTAATCTAGGTGATACTTGTGAAGAAGGTTCTCAATTGCGGCCACATATTGTTTGGTTTGGCGAAGAAGTACCCATGCTTGAAAAAGCTATTAAAATAACTGCTACAGCTGATATTTTAATAATTGTCGGAACCTCAATGCAGGTATATCCTGCTGCCGGTTTGGTAAATTATATAAAACCTAACATACCCATTTATTTTATTGACCCAAAACCATCTGTAAGTCAGCATAGTTTTAATAATTTGACCATTATTTCAGAAAAGGCGACTAACGGAGTAAAAACTCTAATTGATAATTACTTAAGTGGATAAACCTAAATTCATAGCAATACTAAATAGCGATTGCGTTCAATTAGAAGAGAGAGAAGAGCTCTTAAATGCAGTCCTTTTAAACCAAGATTGGATAATAATATTGCTAAAAAACATGAGTGATATTCAAAACAAAGAATCTTACTTTTCGGCACGAACATTAGAATTAGTATGTAAACAAGATTTAAAACTAATACTTCCTTATTTAGATAAATTTTATTTACTCCTTCCAAAAATTAAACTTGAAGGTGTAGTCAGGTCTTCTGCTAAAATAATTGAACTTTTGACCATCAATTATTTTATAAAAAAAGATGCTCTTTATATTGAAAAAATAAACGGTAAACATCTTGAACAATTTACCGAGTCTTGTTTTGATTGGATGATATCTGATAAATCAATTGCTATCCAAGCGCATTCTATGTATGCTTTATATTTGTTGGGAATAAAATTTGATTGGATTCATATCGAACTGGCATTGATCATTGAAAAAGGGATTCCTACTGGTAGTATTGGTTATAAAAACAGAGGTAGAAAAGTATTAAAGGCTATTGAAACAAATACGAGATTAAAATTATAAATGTTAAAAAACTCTCCGTGGTACAATTTAAAAGTATTTTATTATAGTTATTGCACAAAGATTTACCGAGAACCACAAAATTTCACAGAGAAGAAGTTTTATCTAATTGACACTACTTTAAAGAGACAATTACACTTATCATAGTTTTAAACTTTTAATCCATGCTATTAAGTCTACCCTCTCTTGATTAGACAATTTGGCTTCTGGATGCAGCGGTAAATAGGTCTTTAATGGCATTTCTTTTTCTTCCAACTCTTCTACCATTTCTTTTAATTTTTTCCTTTTTCTTTTTTCTGAAAATGTACTCCACTCAGAGAAATTCAATTCTTCTTTTGCTTCGTCTACATGATGTGCCATCCACCAAGAAACTGGAGCAACTTCTGCATACCAAGGATATTCAGTATTATTTGAATGACAATCATAACATGATGTTTTAATAATAGTTGCAATATTGTCATTAGCCTTAGTGTCAATTAAAAAGTCTGTAGCTAGAGTTTCTGAAGAAACATTTTTTTCAGGTCTAAAAAATTGAATTATTATAAAAATAATAAAAAGTAGAATTAAAAAAATTTTTAACATGGTCTGTTTTAATTATAGATATTACAATTTAATTTAGTATAGATTCCTGCCTTCGCAGAAATGACAAGTCAAGATATTAATTTTAAGATACTTTCATATAATTTACCATCACAAACCACGCTACCCTTTTGGATTAGATCAAATAATTCTAAATTCCGTTCTTTATCATATGATTTGGTGCCTTTAAAAAATTGTATAGACGCATCGTTTGTATTATCAAGAAACCATTGATAATCCTTATCTGAAAAAAAATCAAATTCAGATTTATCTACTTCAACGACTATTCGAAATATTTCTATCTCACTACATTTAAATAAATTAATATTTTTCTTCGAAAAATGCTCTAGATAATTGGTCTTATTCAGAATTTTCTCCCATACCATATCACTAAATAAATTTAACTCTTCCTCAGCTACATCAGGTTTAGTTTTTTTGATCATGGCCCATTCAGATGCATCAATTTGTTGTGTTGCTAGAAATTGTGCAAATTCTTCATGTAGTGCCCCAAATTGTTCTTTACTTAATTGTTTATACTGCATACTACAAAATTAAAAAAACCGCTCAATAATTGAACGGTTTTTATATTTATAATTTATTAATATTTTAGAATACATATCTCAAACCGAACTGCATTTGCCACCTAGATCTTAAATTTAAATCATTCGTAAATGTAGAAGTTTGTGTTGTATCAAAGGTATAAGTTGGATCTCCATTACTAACAGATACACCAATTGGTTGTGTGTTCACAGGAATTTGTTTTAATCCCCAATCTGAACTAATTAAATTGCCAATATTCAATATATCAACGGTAAACTGAATTTTCTTTTCATTGTCCTTTCCAAAATTATAATCTTGTGCTAAACGAAAGTCCCAATTTGAAAACCAAGGTGATAAATTGGCATTTCTACTGGCAAAGTTACCCCTACGAGCATTTAAATATTCATCTTGCTGAATATATGCTTCCAAAGCAGTTCTTTGACCATTCTGTTCTGCAATCGTTCCTGTAAAATTCATGCTGCCAATATCTCCTGCTGTAGGTATAAAAATTAAATCATTTTGTGCAGAACCATCACCATTAATATCACCACCATATATATAGCTAAATCTTCCTGTTTCAGTATATTCAAAGAAAGTGGCTAAAGAAGTTGACCATCTACCGTCACCATAAGTAAATTTCTTAGTAACCGAACCTACAACACGGTGTTTATGACCAAACGATGAACTGCTTTTTTTAGCGTGGTTTACGTTACCAATATTAGGATTGGCTCCAAAAGTTGCATTAGTTATTTCTTCTGTTGGTGAGGAGGCATCTTTTGAATCTAAGAAATCATAGGCAAGACTCATATTTAGATTATTTTCCCAACTCTTTTTTAATTGAACGGAAAAATTAAAAACATCACCCACATTTGTATTTGTAACTGCCCAAGCATTATTGGTAATATCAGAAGCTGTATAAATAGGTCTTGACCCTGGTCCTTGTAAGCTACCTGTTGGTTTTCCTAAACCAATATTTGTTGCAAAAATGGCATCCATATTTTTAGAATATAAAACATCAAAAGATGCTGTTAATCCATTCTCAAATTTACGATCATAACCTATGTTAGATCTGAATACTTGCGGGAAATTAAAATCTTTAGATGTTGTAGTGTAAAAGCCAGAAGCCACATTTTGAACTTGGTTTCCTATCCAAACAAAAGGTAAACGGCCTGTAAAAATACCTAGACCACCTCTAAGTTGTTGAGTATTATCTCCTTTTATATCCCAGTTAAATCCTAAACGAGGAGAAATTAACCATTTTTTATCAGAAGGTAATTGTTTACTATCGAAGAAAGTTGGGTTGCCATCTTCATCAAAATATTGAATAGAAGGGTCATAACCGCCTGTTCTATCAATATTTTCTTGAATTTTATCTTCTGTATCAAAATATAAGGGCTTATCCATGCGTAAACCAAATGTTAAAGTAAAATTTTCATTAATAGCATATTCATCTTGTGCATAAAATGAAATCTGACCAACATTAGTTTCTGCCAAAGCCCAATTACCGGCATCATTAGCCGCCTGTGCAGCAGCAATATCAGCAGCAATTTCATTTGGATCTGCTGCTAGTGCTAAAAACTCTGCAACTGAACCAGCCGTCGGGAAAAACACACCCCTAGGTCCAAAAGTTCCTAAGTTAAATGAGTTGTCAAATTCAAACTTCTCAAAAGAAGCTCCTAAAGTAATTGTATGATTTCCTGTGAAAATTTTAAAATTATTAGTTGCTTGATATACTTTTTGATCTAACTGATTATGAATAGAAAATGGTTCATGACCTGCTATAATATATGGTGAACCACCTTCTAAAATTGTTATAGAGGGTGCCGGGCTAGAAAATGGCGTTCTAAAATCGTCGAAATGTGTATAGCCTATTTGCAGGTTGTTTGAAAATTTATTACCAAATCTAGATTTTAATTCTACTAGTCCAGATTGTATTTTATTATTTATAGAATAGCTAGAATTCTCAAATTGTAAGGTGTTTTGATTAGGTCCTCTAAATGCAAAAGCCGTTGGATGTGCTGGTTTATCTCTGCTCGCATCTAATTGATTATAAGTTGCTGTTAAGGAATGGTCATCACTTATATTCCAATCCAATTTAACAATAAACTTTTCATTATCAGTAGCATGTAAAAGATTTTCAAAACCACCTGTATCATATCCGATGGCAGCCAACGCAGATTGAACAGCTTCTAAATCAGTTCGCAATACTCTAGAAACACCATTACCTACCGTTTCTCCTCCATTATTCGCTCTAAACCCACTCACCAAATCATCTCTTCTTTCAATTTCTGCGTTAGCAAAAAAGAATAACTTATCTTTAATTATTGGGCCTCCAATACTAAATCCAGCCTGTATATGTTCTAAATCTCCTTGAAAAATTTCAGTTCCCGCTACTTTAGTTCCTGTTAAATCTTGATTTCTAAAAAATCCGAAAAGACTACCATGAAACTCATTAGTTCCTGATTTAGTTACGGCATTCACTGAAGCCCCAGTAAAACCAGATGAAGTTACATCATAAGGTGCTAAATCAACTTGTACTTGATCAATTGCATCTAAAGAGATCGGTTGTGCATTTGTTTGGCTACCAGGAGTACCCCCATCTAAACCAAACGGATTATTAAAAATAGAACCATCTAGTGTGAGATTATTCATTTTATTGTTACCACCACCAAATGAATTTCCATCTGAACTAGGTGTCAAACG
>Ga0209633_10004992_pt1 | contig 11758 bp, 9 predicted proteins | sample Cruoilmetagenom1_FD_187290 | JGI IMG/M metagenome (GOLD analysis project Ga0209633, IMG submission 187290) | Oil polluted marine microbial communities from Coal Oil Point, Santa Barbara, California, USA - Sample 1 (SPAdes) (version 2) | ecosystem: Environmental > Aquatic > Marine > Oil seeps ... | reverse complement strand
AAAAATTAGAAGCACCAGGAGGGAATAGTCGAGGCCTTATGATGATGAGCAGTTTTACAGCAGGTAAACAATATAAAAATGTAAAAGACCAACAATTTTTACAAGATCAAGAGTTTTTTGGCAAACAGTTTCTCATTAAAGATACTTTACCTCAATTGGAATGGAAAATGGAAAGTGAAACCAAACAAATAGGAAAATACACTTGTTTTAAGGCTACTGCCGTTAAAAAAGTTGATGAGATGGATTTTAGTAATATGCGAAGAAGGAATCGAGATAATGATGAAAAGAAGGAGGTGGCCAAAGATTCTACAAAAACTGACAACCCATTTGATGAAATTGAGGTGCCTAAAGAAGTAATAGTTACCGCCTGGTACACACCACAAGTTCCTATAAATCAAGGGCCTGGTGAATATTGGGGTTTGCCGGGGTTAATCTTAGAAGTACAATCTGGAAGAACTGCCATTTTATGTTCTAAAATAGTTATGAATCCTGATGAAAAAGAAGAAATTAAAGCTCCTAAAAAAGGAAAAGAAGTTACTAAAAAGGAATACAATGATATAGTAAAGAAAAAAATGGAGGAAATGCGTGAAATGTATGGTGGTAGAAATAGAGGAGGAACTAGAATAAGACATTAGTCAGTAAAGTTTAAAACATTCAACCGAAGAATTAATGAATAATATCTTTATAGTTTTGTTACTTTTTGCAAGCATTTCTATTTCTGCTCAAATTAAAGTTGAGGGTGTGGTTAAAGATACTGTAGGAGCACCGTTGGAGTTGGCCAATATTATTGCTATAAATCAAGAAACTAAAATGTTAGATTCTTATGGTATTACTAATGATAAAGGTAGGTATAAACTCAACCTTAAAATCAATACCTCTTATAAATTACAAGTCAGCTATATTGGTTTAAAAACTTTTGAAGAAATTATTTCTACACAAGAAAAAGATATTATTAAAAACTTCAGTTTACATGCTGATAATACTTTAGATGAAGTTGAACTGACCTATGAAATGCCGGTAACTATCAAAGGCGATACTTTAATATACAATGCAGATTCTTTTAAAAGTGGTACTGAACGTAAGTTAGAAGATGTGCTAAAAAAATTACCGGGAATTGAAATTAATACTGATGGAGAAATTGAAGTTGAGGGCAAAAAAGTCACCAAAGTAATGGTTGAGGGTAAAGATTTTTTTGATGGAGATAGTAAGTTGGCAACTAAAAATATACCTTCTAATGCCGTTGATAAAGTGCAGGTTTTAAAAAATTATGCCGAAGTTGGTCAGTTGAGTAGTGTTACGAATAATCAAGATAATATTGCCATCAACATTAAACTAAAAAAAGGGAAAGATAAATTTTGGTTTGGTGATATTACAGCTGGTGGTGGAATTGCAACGGAAGATGAATTATACCTTTTACAACCTAAATTGTTTTATTATAGTCCTAAGTACAGTATCAATTTTATTGGAGACCTGAATAATATTGGTGAAATTGCTTTTACAAGAAGAGACTATTTTAATTTTACCGGTGGGTTTAGGGCCCCAAGCAGAAGTAGTGGTACAAGTATTAACTTAGGAGACAATGGTTTGGGTTTTTTAATGATGCAAAATAACAAAGCTAAGGATATCAACACTAAATTTGGTGCAGCAAACTTTAGCTATGCTCCTATAAAAAACTTAGATATAAGTGGGTTTGCCATTTTTTCTAGCAGCAGAAACCAATTACAAGAAAACAACTCCATTCAATATACCAATCCCGATTTAGGCACACCCGATGAAAATACTGAAAGTACAACTTCGCAAAAGAGTGACTTGGGTATGTTAAAATTAAGTGCAAAGTATAAGCCGAATATAAACCATCAATTAGATTATGATATATTGGGTAGATTGTCAAAAGAATCTCAAGATCAATATGTTTTCTCTTCAGTAATTGGCTCCATTAATGAGTTTGAAGATTCAAAACCTTTTAGTTTGAATCAGAATTTAAATTATTACTATACGCTTAATGAAAAGAATATTTTTGCTTTAGAAGTTCAACATTTAATTAAAGATGAAGACCCTTTTTATAGTGCCTTTTTAGAGGATAAGGCGAATTATGAAGGCACTGCAATTGGTTTAGGATTGGATAATACTCAAGTTGCCTATGATATTGCTCAAAAAAAACGAGTAAAATCCAATCAATTAGATGCAAAATTAGATTATTGGTATGTTATTAATCAAAAAAGTGATATAAATTTCACCCTTGGATCTTTAATTAGTAATCAAAAGTTTAATTCTGATATTTTTCAGATTTTGGATGACAGCTCCGTTTTTGATCCTTCGCCAACCATCAATGATGGTCGTGATTTGAATATTGTAGATTATTCTTTTAATGATACATATTTGGGTGTACACTACAGGTTTAAAACAGGTATTTTCACCATTACTCCAGGGTTGTCAGCACATGCTTATCATACAAAAAATGATCAGATCAATTTAAATTTTAAAAATAATTTTTTTAGAGTGCTGCCTGATTTCAATACAAGAATTCAACTAAAAAAGAGTGAGCAGATTATCCTGAATTATGGAATGAAGACACAATTTACTGATATAACTAAAATAGCTGAAGGTATAGTTTTAAACAATTATAATGCTATCTTTTACGGTAATAGCCAGTTGGAAAATTCACTATCTCATAATCTAGATTTATCCTATTTTAGTTTTAATATGTTTAATTATACTAATGTTTTTGCTAGGGTTAGCTATAATAAAAGTATAGATGGAATTAGAAATGTTTCCATTTTTACACCGGGTACGGTAATCAGAACCAGTTCGCCCATCAATTCTAATTTTGCCGATGAAAGAGTGAGTGCTAATGGTAGATTTCAACGTAGTTTTGGTAAATTCAGAGCTACTTTAAACGGTAATTTTAACTATTCAAAATTTAACCAATTTAACAATAATGTTGCATCTGTAAATGAGAATTATACTCAAACTTATAGGGCTCAATTAAGAACCAATTTTAGAGATGCTCCTAATTTTGAAATCGGATATAAATATACCATTCAAGATAATGATCAAGGATCTAACCGTACTAAATTTTTTACCCATGCTCCTACAGTAAATTTTGATGCTTTGATATTCAAAATGTTTACTTTTAAAACAGATTATACATACAATAAATTCAGTAATGAAGCAGGAACAATAAATACTTATCAATTCTGGGATGCTTCATTAGCCTATAGAAAAAATCAAGATAGCAAATGGGAATTAGAATTGAAAGCCAGTAATTTACTAGATACTAAATCTCAAAATGAAAGCAATGTAAATTCCGGTATATCTGTAAGTGCCAGTGAATATTTCATACAACCCAGATATACTACTTTTAGAATTAAGTATAATTTGTAGTTTCTGTGCTATAAATCTCTATTTTGATAAATTATGAAATGAGTCTATAATTTGGATAAAAAATAAGCGTGTAGATTAAAACACCATTTTATAATAACGCTCAATCTCTTGCTCTAATTCATTCAAACTAAAAGTCCTGCTTTTGGGGCTATATTTCTGATAGAATCAAAAAAGTATTTGTATCTCCGTAAATCATTAATTGGTCTATTAATTTTTGTAAATAAAGTTGATTTTTCACTACCACCTTTAAATGTATATTTTGATTTCCAGTGATACGATACGCCTCTTTAACCTCCGGAAAGGTAGTAATAATAGTAAGTAAATTTTTAAGTTGTCCATGAAAAACCTTCAATAAAATAATAGCTTCCAAATCATACCCAATTTGTTTATAATCGATTTTGATGCCATATTTTTTAATAATACCAGTATCTTCTAATTTTTGAATTCGTTCTCTAACAGCAGATGGAGATAGATTGATTTTTCTACCTAAATTAGCAAAAGACATCCTTGAATTCTCATTTAAAACATCAAGTAATTCTATATCTACTTCATCTGCCATTGAATAATTTTTAAATTCATATAATAAATCATTTTTCAATGGCAAATGTACATAATATCAAACGAATCAATTTTTAGCTACGAAAAATGGATTATATCTTTACAAAAAAAATTAAGGATGAGTATATTGATAGTTTATGAAAACAAAAACCCTAATCTTTGGAGAAAAAAGTTAAAGGAAAAACTGTCTAAAACGAAAATTGAAATATATCCTACAGTAAAAGATCCAACTACTGTAGATTTTGTTGTTTGCTGGAAGCCTAAAGAAAATTGTTTAACTCAATTTCCTAATATAAAAGTTATCCAATCTGTAGGAGCTTCAATTGATCATATTACTACTACACAAGATCTTAATGAAAACATTGTGATTTCTAGAATTATAGATGAGAATTTATCGAATGATATGTGGGAGTTTTTATTATCAGTTGTGTTGTCACAACTAAAAAACAAAGAGATATACGTCAGACAACAAAATTCTCAATTATGGAAACAACAAGACTATCAATCTATACATAATACAGCTATAAGTATTTTAGGACTGGGAAAAATTGGAGGACACGTTGCTGAACAATTTGCGAAATTGGGTTTTAAAGTTAAAGGATGGAGTAATTCTAAAAAACAAATCCAAAATGTTAAAAGCTTTACAGCAAAAGAAGAATTTGATGATTTTCTTAAAGAGTCTAATTTTCTTATAAACCTTTTACCCTTAACAGATGATACAGAAGATATTTTAAATAAGGATACATTCAGTAAACTACCTAAAGGAACCTTTTTAATCAATGTAGGTAGAGGTGAACATTTAGTAGAACAAGATTTAATAAAATTTTTAGATAATTCACATCTTTCAGGAGCATTATTGGATGTGTTCAGAGAAGAACCTTTATCTAAAGATCATCAATTCTGGGAGCACCCAAAAATTCAAATTACACCGCATATTGCTAGTTTAACAAATGTAGAAAGTGCAGTAAATCAGGTCATTGAAAATTATCAAAGGTTTAGAAATAGTAAAGAGTTGCTCAATAAAGTTTCACTAAGTAAAGGATATTAATTATGGAATCTAAATTTCATTTGGCTTTTAAAGTAAAAGATATAGAAAGTACAAAAGATTTTTATCAAAAAATATTAGGCTGTAAATTAGGAAGAGAGACAGAGCATTGGATAGATTTTGATTTTTTTGGACATCAACTTTCAGCTCATGTTTCAAATAATATTCCTAGGCTGGACTATATTGGGCTAGTAGAAGATCTCAAGGTTCCGATACCTCATTTTGGGTGTATTTTAAATAGCGAAAATTTTAACAACCTTAAACAAAAATTACAGAGCAATAAGGTAGATTTCATTGTTAAACCACAGCGAAGATATAAAGGTAAGAAAGGAGAGCAACAAACTATGTTTGTTTTAGATTTTAGCGATAATGCAATTGAATTTAAAAGTTTTACAGATATTAAGGAGGTGTTTTAGAAAACGTCTACTAAAAGACCATCAAATAATAACGTTCAATCTCTTGTTCTAATTCATTCAAACTAAAAGTCCTGCTTTTTTGTATGTATTGCTTGCCTTCAAAATATACTAAAACGGTAGGTATAGCAAAAACAGAAAGCTGTCCAGTAAGTTCAAGAGAATCGCTCATATAAGTTTGATATAGCTTGAGTTTCGGAAAATTTTCTGCAAGTAATTTCTCCAATTTTGGACCTACATTTTCGCCAACATTACAGGTGTTATCCGTGATGTACAATACAAAGGCAATTTCTTTTTCCTTGATGGTTTCGAAATCGGTTATTGAAGTTATTGTGTTTTGCATGGTTTATTGAATTGTCATTCCTGCGTAGGCAGGAATCCAGTGAAAATTCTTTCTGATTTGAGAGATTCTTCCCCCGAGTACTCGGGGTTTGAATGACAAGATATAACTTTAATAGAATCTAGTCCCTCTCCTTCGGAGAGGGACTTGGGGAGAGGAATTAAATTCCAAACGCCTCCTTAACCTTATCCACGAAATCTAATTTTTCCCAAGTAAACAATTCTACTTCTTTTTTTACAGTACCTGAATAAGGACTTTCAAATGTCTTTGTTACGAGTTTTGGTTCTTTACCCATATGCCCATAAGCAGCAGTCTCTAAATAAATAGGATTTCGTAATTTCAACCTTGCTTCAATAGCTGCAGGTCGCATATCAAAAATTTCAGATACTTTTTCAGCAATTTCACCATCGGTTAAGCCTACTTTGCTTGTTCCATAAGTATCCACAAAAATAGAAGTTGGCTCAACAACACCAATAGCATAACTTACTTGTACTAAAATTTCATCAGAAATTCCGGCAGCTACTAAATTTTTAGCAATATGACGTGAAGCATAAGCCGCACTTCTATCTACTTTACTAGGATCTTTACCCGAAAAAGCACCACCACCATGAGCTCCTTTTCCTCCATAAGTATCTACAATAATCTTTCTTCCTGTTAGACCGGTATCACCATGAGGTCCTCCAATTACAAATTTACCCGTTGGGTTGATATGATATTCAATATCGTCATTAAAGAGAGCTTGAATATTCAAAGGGAGTTGAGCTTTAACTCTAGGAATTAAAATAGAAATAATGTCGCTTTTAATTTTAGCAAGCATTTGCTCATCCTCTGCATCAAAATCATCATGCTGAGTTGATACCACAATAGCATCAATACTTTGAGGTACGTTATTATCGCTATATTCAATGGTTACCTGACTTTTAGCATCTGGTCTTAAATAGGTAATTTCATTGTTTTCTCTTCGCAACTCAGCGAGTACTTGTAAAATTCTATGAGAAATATCTAATGCCAAAGGCATATAATTTTTTGTTTCATTAGTGGCATAACCAAACATCATTCCTTGATCTCCGGCACCTTGCTCTTCTTTAGTTGCTCTATCTACACCTTGATTAATGTCTTGTGATTGTTCATGAATTAAAGAAATAACCCCACACGAATCACCTGAAAATTGATAAGCTCCTTTCGTGTAACCAATTTTGTTGATCACCTTTCTTGCAATTTCTTGCACATCTAAGTAGGTTTGACTTTTAACTTCTCCTGCCAATACAACTTGACCTGTAGTGACTAGGGTTTCGCAAGCCACTTTTGATTCAGGGTCAAAAGCCAAAAAATTATCCAATAAAGCATCACTAATTTGATCTGCTACTTTGTCTGGGTGTCCTTCAGAAACACTTTCTGAAGTGAATAAATATGCCATAATTATAATTTTAAATTGTAAAAAAATGATTGCAAATAAACTAAAAGTAGTAGTATTACTGCTTTAGCATTTAAGCTGAATTTATTTCAATATCTCATGAAAATGAATTCAAATCTGGTAATAAATATACCAGCCCCTAAATTGAATCTAGGGTTATGAGGTTGCAATCAGTCAAATTTTTCCTCAAAAACAGAATGCAAAGGTAGAAAAATAAAAGTCAAAAATTAGAATCTATATTTAAAAATTAAATAAAATTAATCTCTAAAATTTTTAATAGTGTTACGACTTTTTAAAGTATAATTATGAATAATTTAATTACAATTCGTTAAAATTGAGAGATGTTTAAAAATTTAAAATTTTAATATAAAAAATTTGGTAGATTGCTTTTTGTTTTACAATATTTGCATTGAACTCATCTTAATTTTTGTGTTTAACCGAAAATAAGCTAAAATTTAAATAGATAAGGCACTTTTTGAAGGATATAGTGTAGCTACATACGAGAAAAGTAACGAAATATAGATGAATTTAAGACATTTTTCAGGAAATGGAAAAGTTAAGATGAGTTCAATTACAAAGTTCAATGATTTATTGAAATGTTATCAAGAAAGGTGAAGGGATTAGACCCGTTGAAGCCTTAGCAACCCTTTGTACTAAGCAAAGAAGGTGCTAAATTCTACCTAAATTATCGATTCATTTATCGGTATTTGGATAGATAACAAAAAGAAATTACTTTCTGTAATTTTTATTTTTTTCTTATAATATTTTTCTATTTAATACACTTTTTTAAGTGCATTTGACTTTTATTTTAATCGTTTATTAATTTAAAAAGTAAATAAAAAATGAGTACACAAAAATTCGCAACCAATGCGTTGCACGCAGGTCATGACCTACAAGCTAATGCTGGAACCAGAGCGGTTCCTATTTATCAAACTACAAGTTATGTTTTTAATAACACCGAGCATGCCTCAAATTTGTTTAATTTATCAGAACCAGGATTTATTTATACACGTTTAAATAACCCTACTAACGATATTCTTGAGCAACGTTTAGCGGCATTAGAAGGTGGCGTTGCAGCTGTGGTAACTGCCTCCGGTACTGCAGCCATCAGTACAACTCTATTAACTTTGTTAAAAGCCGGAGATCATATAGTAGCTTCCAGTAGTTTATATGGAGGTACTTTCAATCTGTTAAACGTTACTTTGCCAAGACTGGGTATTACTACCACTTTTGTAGATGCCTCTCATCCAGAAAATTTTAAGGATGCTATTCAAGAAAATACCAGAACTATTTTTATTGAATCTTTAGGCAATCCAAAATTAGATGTGTTGGATATTAAAGCTATTGCCAAAGAGGCGAATATTGCCAAAATTCCTTTAATAGTTGATAATACCGTAGCAACACCAGCTCTATTGAATCCTATAGCGTATGGTGCAAATATTGTAATTCATTCCTTGACCAAATATATAAATGGTAATGGAACGTCTTTAGGTGGTGTTATTATTGATGCAGGTACTTTTGATTGGAGCAGTGGTAAATTTCCGGAATTTACAGAGCCATCTGCCGGTTATCACGGTTTGGTCTATCATGATGTTTTAGGTGCTATCGCATTTATAGCAAAAGTAAGAATTGAAGGACTGCGAGATTTTGGTGCTGCCTTAAGTCCGTTTAATGCATTTCAAATTATTCAGGGTTTAGAAAAGCTGGAACTAAGAATAAAAAAACATAGTGAAAATGCATTGGCTTTGGCAAAATGGTTACAACAACAAAAACAAGTAGCTTGGGTAAATTACCCAGGTTTAGAAGATAATGAATATTATAGTCTTGCTCAAAAATATTTACCTAAGGGGCAAAGTGGCTTGATAACTTTTGGACCCGTAGGTGGTTTTGAATCTGCTAAAACGATAACGGATGCATCAAAGTTATTTTCGTTATTGGCCAATATTGGCGATTCAAAATCTTTAATTATTCACCCAGCAAGTACCACTCATCAACAATTAAGCGAAAAAGATCAAGAATCAACTGGGGTAACAAAAGATTTAATTAGGCTTTCTGTAGGCCTAGAAGATCTAGAAGATTTAAAAGCCGATTTAAAGGCTGCATTTGAAAAAATTTCAATAGTTGAACTACAAAACTAATATTGAAATGGGTTTAAAATATTTGGAAATATCAAATTTTAAAACGGAAATAGGTAAGCAAAGTTCAATTACTTTATCTTATCAGTTTTTTGGTAAATCTATAGATGAAGCTCCTGTGGTGCTTGTCAATCACGCCTTAACTGGAAATTCTAACGTTTCTGGAAAAGACGGATGGTGGAGTCATTTAATAGGAAAAGATAAATGTATAGATACCAATCAATATTCGGTTTTAGCATTTAATATTCCCGGAAACGGTTTTGATAATGATCAACAAAAACTGATTGCTAATTATAAAGATTTTACAACTAGAGATATAGCGAAAATTTTTGCATTGGGATTAGAAGCGTTAAAAATACATTCACTTTTTGCCGTAATAGGCGGTTCGGTTGGTGGTGGAATTGCTTGGGAGTTGGCTGCATTATACCCTAAACTTATCGAAAATCTAATTCCAATTGCTTCAGACTGGAAATCTACAGATTGGCTAATTGCCAATTGCTATTTGCAAGATTTGATATTGTGTAATTCGTCAAATCCGATAGCGGATGCTCGTGTACATGCCATGCTTTGCTATAGAACACCTGTTTCTTTTAAAACTAAATTTGATAGAACAACAAATGAATCTCTTGGTGTATTTAATATAGAAAGTTGGTTAATATATCATGGTAAGAAATTACAAGAACGTTTTCATCTTGAAACCTACAAATTAATGAATCAACTCTTAAAAACGATTGATATTTCAAGAGGGCGAGGGAGTTTTGACAAAGCAGTATCTGCAATAACATCTCACATACATATTGTAGGTGTAAATTCAGATTTATTTTTTACTGTAAATGAAAATAAAGAAACATTTTTTAGATTAAAAGAATTGAAAATTAAAACCAGTTATCATGAAGTTAAATCTATACACGGTCATGATGCATTTTTAATAGAATATGAACAATTAACTGAATTATTAGATCCCATATTTAAAAATTATAATGTAAAAGTTGCTTAATATTATGAATACTATTGAACCATCTTTTGAAACAGAAGCGATTAGAACGCAAATAGAAAAAACACAGTTTTTAGAACATTCAAGTCCGTTATATTTAACATCTAGTTTTGTTTTTGAAGATGCTGAAGATATGAGAGCTTCGTTTGCTGAAGAAAAACAACGCAATATTTATGCCAGATTTACGAATCCAAATACATCAGAATTTGTAGAAAAAATTTGTAAGATGGAAGGTGCAGAAGAAGGATATGCATTTGCAACAGGGATGTCAGCCGTTTTTTCAACTTTTGCGGCACTGTTAAATAGTGGAGATCATATTGTTTCTTCTAGATCAGTATTTGGTTCTACGCATACACTACTTACTAAGTTTTTACCAAAATGGAATATTGAAACCAGTTATTTTAAGGTAAATGAAATAGAAAAAATTGAAAGTTTAATTCAACCCAATACAAAAATTTTATATGCCGAAAGTCCAACCAATCCGGCAGTTGATATTTTAGATTTAGAAGCCTTGGGGGAAATTGCAAAAAAGCATCAATTATTATTGGTAATTGACAATTGTTTTGCCACTCCTTACTTACAGAATCCTATAAAGTTTGGGGCAGATTTAGTTATCCATTCAGCAACAAAATTAATTGATGGTCAAGGGAGAGTTTTAGGCGGTGTAGTGGCGGGAAAAAAGGATCTAATTCGAGAAATATATTTATTTTCCAGAAATACAGGTCCTGCCATGTCGCCCTTTAATGCCTGGGTATTGTCAAAAAGTTTAGAGACATTAGCTGTTAGAGTTGACAAACACTGTGAGAATGCAATTAGAGTTGCCAAATTTCTAGAGCAACACAACAATGTAAATAGCGTAAAATATCCTTTCCTGAAATCTCATCCACAATATAAAATAGCTAAAAAACAGATGAAATTAGGAGGTAATATTGTAGCTTTTCAAATTAAAGGAGGTGTAAAAGCTGGTAAAAGTTTTTTAAATGCTATAAAAATGTGTTCTTTGTCGGCTAATTTAGGAGATACTCGAACGATAGTTACACATCCGGCATCAACAACGCATAGTAAATTATCAGAATCCGATAGATTGGAAGTAGGTATAACTGATGGACTGGTTAGAGTATCGGTAGGATTAGAAAATGTTGATGATATTATAAATGATTTAAAGCAAGCACTTGGATAATAATGAGTTGGTAGTATTTAGTAACAGATAAATAAAATAAAAAAACAAAGAGAAAACTCCGTGAACCTCTGTGTAACAGTAAAAAATGAGCAAGATAAAACAAGAATTAGAAAAACGAATCCTAGTATTAGATGGTGCTATGGGTACAATGCTACAGCAATATAATTTTTCTGAAGAAGATTTTCGTGGAGAACGATTTAAAGATTTTCCAGTTTCCTTAAAGGGAAATAATGATTTGTTGTCGATTACACAACCAAAAGCATTAAAAGAAATTCATGCCAAATATTTAGAAGCT
>Ga0209633_10004991_pt1 | contig 11758 bp, 10 predicted proteins | sample Cruoilmetagenom1_FD_187290 | JGI IMG/M metagenome (GOLD analysis project Ga0209633, IMG submission 187290) | Oil polluted marine microbial communities from Coal Oil Point, Santa Barbara, California, USA - Sample 1 (SPAdes) (version 2) | ecosystem: Environmental > Aquatic > Marine > Oil seeps ... | reverse complement strand
CCACGCCCCGTCTGGCTCCAAATCATCCGCGCCGCTCAGACAAAGCGCATCCATGTCGCTAGCCCATATATGCCCAAGGTGGGTTTTGCCGCAGCCCTTAGCCCCCGTTATCGCCAGTGCGTGATTTGCCCACATATCTGTTTGCGAGAGGGCTGCGCGCACCGCTGCGCTGCTTTGGCTATGCAAGAAACTCGCGGCGCTATAGTCTGGCGCTAATTTCAAATCGAGCGGAATTTGGGCGGTCATGACGGCTTAGAAAAACCCAGTGCGCGCCAGCACCATGCCTAATTTTTCGTCCTGCTTTAGGGTCACGCCCTTATAGGACAGCTCGTTACGCAGGCGCTCTATATCGCCGCCATAGGTCAATGTCATCATCGCGCCGCGCTTTGAAACCGCCACCAATTGCGCGCTGCGGATTTGGGCGGAGCCGTTGATAACATCTTGAAGCCCGCGCCACTCGGCTTGATTGCGGTAGAGAATTGACACGGGAAGCATGACGCTCTGCCCGCTATCCATGGTCATGACGCTGGCTTTCCAGTCGTTTTCAACTACGGCCACCGACGCATTTACGGCGTCCATAGCTGTGTAGCCAGTCGCGGCAAATGTGCGCGCCGTGCCGCTATCCAATGCCACGTCTTTTAGGGACACACTATAGCCAGCGCCGCCGGGCCTTGCTGTGGCGATTAAGATTTGATCAACCCCATAGGCTTGCCCGATGGTTTGCAAATCTTTCAGGCTAATATCTTCGCTGCGGATGTTATACATCAGCCGCTCTAGCCCCGCGCGCGGCACAATGGCTTGCATGGGCGTGAGGGCGTTCTTAGCTGTGCCCGCCTGCCACGCGGCGGCCCATTCATTATCGCTCCACATTTCAGTGCCTTCAAGCACAGGTATCACCAGCCGCCCGCGCGACTGTGTGGCCACTAATGTCAGCCCCTTGGCGCGCATATATTGGCCCACGGCGACAGGGTTAAACGACACGGTAATATCGCCCAGATAACGGGTTGAGGAGCGTTTTTCATTAGCAATGGTGAGCGCGCGGATCATCTTCGCCCCGTCCTCAGGCGTCACGCCCGTAAAGCCCTTAGCCACGCGCTCGCTCTCGAGCGTCATGCGGGAGATTAGCAGGTTCGCAGCCAGCCCCTGCCCGTCTTTAATCGCAATGGTTTGCGCTTCTAGCGCGTTATCAGCTACGGCCTCAACGTGAACGGCGCTGACCGTATAAGGGTCGCCCGCAAAGGCGGAGGCGGTGAACATAAAAACGGCAGCAATAGCCAAAAATAAACGGCGGAACATAAAGACCTCAAATTGATTTGCCCCCATACTAACCGAATTTATGGCAAGTTAAAGGCTGGAATTGCAGTGGGGGTAATTGTGGTCAGTCCCGAGGTAAATTCTTTATGAACTGCACAAGAAACTTTGATGATTTCCCTCACTATTAGCCATGTTTTAGTTCCCCGAAATAATACGCGCGCCTTACCCATCAAACATATTGAAAACTACAAAGTACCGCTTTGTCTGGATGGGGGCAAAGTCGGGCATAAGATGGGGGCAAAGTCGGGCATAAGATAAAGTCGTCTACTGGGACTTAGCTGACATTAGAGTCTAAGCATCAACTGTTCTCAAGCGCTTGTATTTTGGCCGATTCACTTGCCGCGTCGTTATGCTTTTGGGAAGACGTAAGTTCTTTTGAGCAATTAAAAGTTCTGTACCAACACGCTTTATTTGTGCGGAATAATTAATGTCGAAACAATATTGGCGGCGGGCAATGTAATGTGAACGAATTTCTGGTGTATCATCATATGTAACTATCCATGGCCTGTTCAATTTTAGCACAGCCGCAGCAACTTCCTTGTGGTCATCTGGGTCATAGGCATTTGTATAAAGTGACTTACCTTTGTTAAAATATGGCGGGTCAATGCAAAAAAATGTATCCTCTGGTAAAATTTTTCCTAATTTTGCCAAAAATTTAATCGCATCCATTCGATACAAATGAATGCGGTCTTTGTAACTGGCTATTCGTTGAATGCGGCGTGTAAGCATTTCTTTATTAAACCGACAATCAAGCTTGTAATTACCTAATTGGTGCTTGCCGCCTATGGCTCCTGCCCCTTTGATAATCCCTGATCTATTGGTGCGATTTAAGAAAAACGCAGAAAACCCAAGTTTTAGGGGAGTTGAAAGATCATTTTCGTGGTGTATTTTTTTTTGCTCATGCCATGTGGTCATTGTAACTGGCGTATTATGCATTATAGTAAGAAATTCTTCAGTATCATTGAGGACGCAATGCCAAAATGCCCATATTGCAGGGTCAATATCATTTATATGTATATCTGTAACATGACCGCCAAATAAAAGGGATAATGCGAGACCACAACCACCCGCATAAGGTTCAGCATATTCACAATAGTGTAAACCATTTATTCTCAAAATTTTCGCCGTTAACCCTAATAGCGCAGTTTTTCCACCAGGATACCTCAGTGGTGATGCCGCAATAGCCATTATATTATCCTTTTGTATCCATGTGAAATGCTCCCCAATATTATTTGCGAAGTATTACAGTCAGTTTAATTATTATTTTTAGCAATATCAATTGATTTGAGAATGACACCTAGAAGCACTGTCATATCATTGTTCAACTGTTTGCTATCGTACGTCGCAGCGGCTTCATGGTGCTTGGTATGGTTTCCAGCATTTTGCATTCTTGTAAGTGCAGCTGCAATAGGCTTGGATTTATCTCCCAATGGAAGATTATTTGTTTTCATCCATTGTTTGCTCCAAAAATTTCCAAAAGATGTCTTATCATTTCGTCCGATACAAGCAGATAAAGTTTCTAAAAATGACCATGCGCCCACAGCAATAAGTGGAGTGTGGTCTTCAAGTTCAATAGTTGTTAGGGAATGATAAAAGCTCGAAAGCTTCCGAACACCTAAATCTTCAAGCGCGTGAAAAACGTCTTCGTCGTAGTCTATCTTTTTTATTTTGGATGGTTTTTTTGGCTTGGGTTTGGGTTTCTTTCTCTTGCTTTTTCCGGCACCCTTAACTGGTTTTGCTTTGGATCGAGTATCACTAAGTCCCTTAGTTTTACGCAGTGTGTCTGCATAGACTTCAATCTCTTTCTTGTTGTCCCGCGAGCCAATCTCTCCAGAAATCAGGGCTTCTATAAAAATTTCGGTAAGAGTTTCTAAGTCTTTCTCATTTCGTGTCGTCTCAGGGGTGCCATCGTCGGCGAGGTCAAATCCTAGGGCGTCGCGAAAAACAGGGTTAGTAATAAATCTAGTTACTGTAGTTAACTTGCGCTTGCGGTTTTTTGTATCAATGAGTCCGCTTTTTTCTGCATAATCAAGGAGAGCCAAGGCACGTTTATTTTTCGTACCCCCTGAAGCACGTTGTTTTTGATCTGAATTCCAAGTCCTTCTACCCGCGCCACCTTGCGCGCCTAAATGAAGCCGATCTACCCACGGTTTAGCCTGCGCTGGGCTTTTGAAAATATAGGCCTCAATAGTTTTTATTTTCGTCCAACCTTTTGCTAAATTCCTAAACTTGCCTTTCAGTTTGCTAGGTGCTCGTTCGGGGTCGACAAGCAATTTTAAAGCACAAATACGTCGATTACCCTCCTCGACTTGATAAGCTTTCCCTCTTTTTATGGGTATGAGGACAGTCGGGTCAATTGGACTTAATCCCACTGCAATGATATCTTTAGCCATACCAAGCACGTTTTCTTCACTACAAAGAACCTCGATGGCTTCATCTTCAGTTTTTACAGGCTCAAATCTTGGGTTGTTAAGTTTTAAATAAATTTGACCTAGCTTAACGTTTTTTCTTACTGGCTCCGTTGCCATAACATTCTCCCAACCGTTGAATATTTTTATGTATTACTCGAACTAAATTAGCAACCCACGTTTCATACAATCAACATCTATGTCATTTTGGTAGTTTATGAACTTATCTAATGTCCCCTTTGGGGATAAAGCAGTCAAAGTTACTTACATACCCAAAAGCCCGTTAACAAACAGCCCCCTCACACACCCCGCCCCCCACACTCCCTCTTGAGTTCCTTCTCTAAATACGGCACTAAACCCCCATATCATAGAGAGCCGATTCCATGACCAAGAGCACCCCTTCCCTATCTTACAAAGATGCTGGCGTTGATATTGATGCGGGCGAGACATTGGTGGAGCGAATAAAGCCGCTGGCTAAGAGCACGCGCCGCCCGGGCGCTGGCGCGGATCTGGGCGGGTTTGGTGGGGCTTTTGATTTAAAGGCCGCCGGGTTTAGTGACCCTATCCTTATTTCTGGCACGGACGGGGTAGGTACGAAATTACGTATCGCGATTACGTGCGGGGTTTTGGATACGGTCGGGATCGATTTGGTGGCCATGTGCGTCAATGACGTTCTGGCGCAAGGGGCTGCGCCTTTATTCTTTTTGGATTATTACGCCACGGGCAAATTGACCATAGAAGCGGCGACGGACGTGATTGCGGGCATCGCAGACGGGTGCCGCCAGTCGGACTGCGCGCTTATTGGCGGCGAAACGGCGGAAATGCCGGGCATGTATGACGGTGATGATTTTGACTTAGCGGGCTTTGTTGTTGGCGCGGCGGAGCGCGGGGCACTGCTGCCGCTTGAAGGCGAGATGGCCGAAGGTGATGTGTTAATCGGGCTGGCCTCGTCAGGGCCGCATTCCAATGGCTATTCGCTTATTCGCAAAGTTGTCGAGGTATCGGGTCTTGCGTGGGACGCCCCTGCCCCGTTTGCGGATGGGCAGACTTTGGGCCGCGCCTTACTAACCCCGACCCGTATTTATGTGAAATCAATTGTGCCGCTCATCAAAACTGGCAAGATCAAAGGCCTCGCCCATATTACGGGCGGCGGCATTACCGATAATGTGCCGCGTATGCTGCCAAAACATCTAAGCCCCAAGATAGATTTCACCACGTGGCCGCGCCCTGCCGTGTTTAGCTGGCTACAAGACACGGGCAATATTGATGAGGCCGAGCTACGCCGCGCCTTTAATTGCGGCATTGGCATGGTGATTTGCTGCGCGCCCGAAGACGCGGCGGAGTTACAACTCGCGCTAAATGAGGCGGGTGAAGGCGCCTATATTATCGGCAATCTATGAGCGGGCGCGTCCAAACGGCGGTCCTGATTTCAGGCGGCGGGTCGAATATGCAGGCGCTGATAAAAGCCGCGCAAGCCGCCGATTATCCCGCAAATATTACGCTGGTCATCAGCAACACTCCAGACGCGGGCGGCCTCGCAAAGGCGCAGGCGCTTGGCGTAAAAACGCTGGTGATTGATCACAAAGCCTACAAAACCCGTGAAGATTTTGAACGCGAGATGGACAAAGCCTTACGCGCCCATAAAATCGATCTTATCTGTAACGCAGGGTTTATGCGCATCCTCACGCCTTGGTTTGTCAGGCGCTGGCTGGGGCGGCAGCTTAATATCCACCCCTCGCTCTTGCCAAAACACAAAGGCCTGTATACCCATCAAAGAGCCTTGGACGCAGGCGATAGGCAGCACGGATGCACCGTACACTGGGTCAGCGAAGGCATGGACGAAGGCGAAATTATCGCGCAAAGCATAGTCGATATTTTTCCAGATGATACGGCCGACAGCCTCGCCGCGCGGGTGCTTACCGAAGAGCACAAACTTTACCCGCAAGTTCTACACAGCGTTATAGTTTCATCAAAGGCAAAGGCTTAACTCTTGATTAACTATGTGCTGCATTCATCATTTCGAAACTATGTTTCCAAAGTTTTTACAAACTAATCCCGCCTATAAATACTGCTATATATAGTAAAGCAAATATGGACCGTGGGGGCCTTACAGTGAAATTAAGACATATAATAAATTCGTCATTACGAACCTATTTCAAAAGTACTAGCGGCGGTATGGCCATAACGTTTTCATTATCGCTCGTGGCAGCAACCTTTGCCGTGGGCGCAAGTTATGATCTAGCGCAGCTTACAAAGGCAAAACAAATCGCTCAAATGACAGCGGATAATATGGCGCTAGCTGCGTCTATTGCCGTAGATCAAAATAATTCAGAGCGCTATGTCGGCAAGCGAAAATACCCTTATAGTAAACTTGGTGGCGCGCAGCCTGACTTTACAAATTCCATGCAAGGGTTTGTTGTTTATGACATTGTTGATGACCTTGACCCAACTAATGTAGGCGTAGATCCACAGGACAGTAAGCGGCTCCTCGCCCGCGCAACAGTTGAAGGCCAGTACACGCCCTCATTTTTACATGCCTTTGGCTATACGGGTATTGATTTTGTGGCAACATCTGATGTTGCCTACGCTGCGCGCCAAGGCACGCCCGCCAGTATTTTCTTCGTAACAGACAATTCTGGGTCAATGGGCGGCCGTGATGAGAACCACGTAAGAAAGATAGATAGCTTACGCACCAGTATGATAGGGTTTATGGGTATTTTAGGCCAAATCCCTTCGCAAAATAATAGAATTTTTCGCACCAGCCTATTTCCTTATAACAAACAGCTCATACAGGGTAGAGTTGTCGACCCAGACTGGGGTACTTTATCAAACAATGAAATTAACCGCATGAATTCTGGTGGCGGTACAAGATCTACAGTTGCCCTTACCTTAGCAAAATCTAAATTTAATTTGGAAAATGATATTCATGATGATGAGCATGGTAATGATGAACCGCTAAAGTTTCTAATTTTCATGTCAGATGGCGCAAATAATGGGTCTTATAACAAGCGTGTGTGTCATACTGAGCAGGACTGGATAGATACATCTACGCAAGAATACTGGTGGAAGCGAAAACGCGGTAAGATCAAAACAACATACAAGCGTCCACGGGGCCGCAATGCACGCAGTTGGACACATGTCGCAGCAGTAACAAGCGGCTATTATGGTGATGTAGAGGTTTGTGAAAACGAGGCTTATAGTCCTGAAAATGTTTCTTCTTTGGCGCAATGCACAGCTATGAAGGCTTCTGGTGTGAAAATTTATTCGATTGCCTATGATGTGTCCCGTGATGAACGAGCACTTGCCGAGCAGTTCATGAAAGACTGTTCCAGCAATACTGAAGGCAGCACTTATACTGACGAGGGCTATTATAAATACGCGACGAATGGCGCTGACTTACAGGCAGTCTTTGACGAAATCGGCAATTCTGTACTTATCGAAGTCGTGCGCATTAAGCGCTAAACATTAATAACCTGTAGCATTCTTATTTCATTAAGGATGTTGTCACGAAACTGTAATTAACAATTTACTTACCCTCAATCTTGAGAAATTCGAAAAACTTTTCGCGTAAGTTACGAGCTCGATTAGAAATTTTTGTGGGAACATTGGGGTTCATTATGACCGTATTAAATAAGTTGGTTGGTTACACCAAACGATATAGTAGAAACACAGCTGGTGCTATGGCAATGACCTGGGGAGTTATTCTCGCGGGCATGACATTTACCATTGGCGCTTCATATGATTTGACCCAAGTGTCAAAAGCGCGCGCCATTGCGCAAGTGGCCGCAGATAATATGGCGCTAACTGCGTCCATCGCTGTTGATTTTAATAATAACGAAAGGTATGTTGAGGGCCAATCATACTCATACACACAGCTAGGCGGTCCAAAAGAAGACTTTACCCGCTCAATGCATGGCTCTGTTGTTTATGACATTGTAGATGACCAAGATCCGCACAACGCCCAATTGCCTGCTAGCGAAAAAAAGCGCCTATTAGCGCGCGCAACAGTATCGGGTACGTACAAGCCTGCCTTTATGAGCGTTGCGCCTTGGATTGATGGCGTTGCCTTTGAGGCAGTTTCGGACGTGGCTTACGCCCAACGCCAGGGTACACCCGCCAGTATTTTCTTTGTGACGGATAATTCGGGTTCGATGAAGAGTCGCGATGACAATTATGTAAGAAAAATAGATAGTCTTAAGGTCAGTATGAATGATTTTATGACCGTTCTAGGCGCTATCAATGTCCACGGCGAGAGAATTTTCCGTACAGCCTTATATCCTTATAGTAGCAGCCTTATTACTGGGAAGATTGTTGACCCAGATTGGGGATCATTAACAGCCAATGAAGTCAACCGTATGTATGCGGGGGGCGGCACAAGATCAACAAGTGCACTAACGCGCGCTAAAAGCAACTTTACTCTAGAAGCCGATATTCACGATGATGAAAACAGTGAAGATGATCCGCTAAAGTTTCTGATATTTATGTCCGATGGGGCTAATAACGGTTCATATTATCAGCAACAATGTGTAGAGGAAGACGTCTGGGTTCCTGCTACCAGTGAATATTGGCAATACACACATTGGAGGCCTTCCTGGAAATATGGAGACATCGTAACAAAACGGCCTAAAAAGAAACTTTGGAAGTGGAGACACTATCCCGCACAATCTGGGCATTGGGATACCGAAGAGCAATGTACATCAGTGAAAGTTAGTCCAGAAAATAATAGTTCGCTCGCACAGTGTACCGCTATGAAAGACGCAGGCGTAAAAATTTACTCTATTGCCTATGATGTAGCCCAAAATGAACGTGAATTAGCTGAACAATTCATGAAAGATTGTTCAAGCAATAACGACCATGGCGTATATACGGATGATGGATTTTATAAATACGCCGCTGACGGCACAGACCTCCAAGCCGTATTTACTGCTATCGGCGAAGCCGTTGTTAAGGAAGTTATTCGCGTTAAACGCTAAGGCTTAACATCAAACACAAAAAAACCGGGCTTGGCGCTGCCAGCCCGGTTTTTTATTGTCTATTTTTGCGGCCCCTAGCCAACAAGTTCGTCTTCGCTAAAGAAGAACGCGATTTCGCGAGCTGCTGATGTTTCGCTATCGCTACCATGAGCGCTGTTTTCGCCCATAGAAAGTGCAAATTCAGCGCGGATGGTGCCTGGCGCTGCGTCTGCTGGGTTAGTTGCGCCCATAACGCCGCGATAAGCTGCAATGGCGTCTTCGCCTTCAAGCGTTTGAACCACAACTGGCTCTGACATCATAAATTCAACTAATTCGCCGTAAAACGGGCGCTCTGCGTGCTCGGCGTAAAACCCTTTAGCCTGCTCTTCTGAAAGGCGAATACGTTTTTGCGCAATGATGCGAAGACCGGCTTCTTCGATCTTAGCGTTGATTTTACCAGTAATATTGCGTTTAGTCGCATCTGGCTTGATAATTGAAAATGTACGTTGAATGGCCATGCGGGCCTCCTTATGTTGCGTGTTAAGTCGAGTCGAAAATTCCTGTTTCAAATTCTTATGAGCGCTCTATAACGAGGCTTTTCTAATCTGTGAAGACATAATGCTGCATATAAATGACCTAACATTTCGCATAGAAGGCCGTCCCCTGTTCGAGCAGGCGACATTGGCTGTGCGCAAAGGCGACAAAGTCGGCCTTGTCGGGCGAAATGGCACCGGGAAATCTACCTTATTTAACCTGATTAAGGGAAGTCTTAGCCCTGATGATGGCGCCATCAATATGCGCAAAGGTGCGCGCCTAGGCGCCGTGGACCAAGAAGTCCCTTCTGGCCCTGAAAGCCTTATGGAAACGGTTTTGACCGCCGATACAGAGCGCACTGCGCTTTTCGCCGAGGCCGAAACCGCTACAGACCCCACGCGGATCGCCGATATATATACACGTCTCGCCGATATTGACGCCTATACGGCGGAAGCGCGCGCGGGCAGTATTCTTTCAGGGCTTGGTTTTTCTGGCGAAGATCAGCAAAAACCATGCTCGGAGTTTTCAGGCGGCTGGCGTATGCGCGTCGCCCTCGCCGCTATGCTATTCGCGTCGCCCGATTTATTGCTGCTCGATGAGCCGACCAACTATCTCGACGTCGAAGGCAGTGTGTGGCTCGAAGCCCATATCCGCACATATCCTGGCACCGCATTTATTGTCTCGCATGATAGGGATTTCCTCAACGCCGCTGTCACCCATATCGCCCATCTGCGTGACAAAAAGCTGTTCTCATACGCAGGCAATTACGACAATTTTGAAAAGCAACTTCGCGAGCAGCAAAGACAGTCCATGTCATTGCGCGCCAAGCAAGATGATGAACGCCGCCACTTAGAGAGCTTCGTCAACCGCTTCAAAGCCAAAGCTTCCAAAGCCAAACAGGCCCAATCTCGGGTCAAACGGCTAGAAAAAATGAAACCTGTCGCCACCATCGTCAATGACCCGATCCCGCCAATTGATTTGCCCAGCCCCGAAAAATCCCTTAGCCCGCCGATTGTACGCTTTGATGATGTCTCGCTTGGTTATGAGGACGGTATCAATATCCTCGACCATCTGGATATTTATGTGGACTATGATGACCGTATCGGGATTTTAGGCAAAAACGGCGAAGGCAAATCTACGTTCGCCAAAGGCATATTATCTATGCTCCAACCCTCATCGGGCTTTATCAAACGGCATAAGAAACTAAAAATCGGCTATTTTGCCCAGCATGAAATCGATGCTCTTAATTTGGATCATAGCCCCTATGACCATGTGCGCGACCTTATGCCCGACGCGACAGAAGCACAAAGACGTGCGCGCCTGGCCCGCTTTGGCCTTGGTCATGATAATGCGGAAACCAAAGCGCGCGATCTGTCTGGCGGGGAAAAAGCGCGGCTATTATTCTCTCTTATCAGTTTCGATGCCCCGCATTTACTGGTACTTGATGAACCAACAAACCATTTGGATATGGACAGCCGTGCCGAGCTTACCAAAGCGCTTAACACCTATGAAGGCGCGGTTATTTTGATCTCTCATGACACCAATTTGCTAGAAACCGTAGTTGACCAGCTTTGGGTCGTGGGTGACAAACGCATCAAGACATATGACGGCACTTTGCAAGAATACCGCAAAAGCCAGCTGGAAAAACAGCGCACCGCCAACAAGTCCAAAAAAGACAAAAACAAAAAATCTAAGAACCGCCAAAAATCCGCACAAGCCCGTGAAGATATTGCGCCCCTCAAAAAAGACATCGCCGCAACCGAAAAGGAAATCGAGGACACAAAACGTGCCTTAAAACGTATTGATAACGACCTATCGGCTGCTAATCTGTTTACTAATGAGCCTGAAAAAGCAGTTCAGCTCGGACAAGACCGTGCCCGCGCTGCCGCGCAGCTAGAAAGCTTGGAAAACAAATGGCTCATCGCCGTAGACACCTATGAAACCGCGAAAAACGCTTAACGGCAGGTCAGCTGGGTCACATAGCCATAACGGTCAAGCTCTATGGTCAGGCGGTCTTCCTCAATAGGGCCAAGCTCATCAACCGAGCTGACAGGACGAATGGACGGCGCATACAGCGCTTGCCCCGACAGATATTCGCGCACTTGTAAATAAGGCGGCTCTGGGTTCATGTCTTGCAAAAATTCATCGCGGTCTATTTCAAGGGTAGCAGGCTTTATCACGCGGGTGCGGCCTGGAAGCGCCGCAAAAACAATGCCGCCTTCGTGCTGCCCCACCAATCCTAAAAACATTTGCGCGCGGCATAAATCAGCGTCAGGCAGACGCCGCGTTGGTTCAGGCTGTTGATAGACGGGCTGCTGGTAGCGGCCCATATTGGGTCGCGGCCTTTGCGTAGGCTCGCCCGCGCCCATGCCGTAGCAAGACGTAAGAAACAAGGCCGCCAAACTAATCGGTAATATACGCACAATTGTCCTTTAAGTGTTCGAATCACTTAAGGTTAGCACGGTTTACAAGTCTGGCTTTACCCATTTACCGTAATCATCTTGTTTCCAATATGCGGTTGTCAGGCCATCTGCCTTCGCCTGTTTCCAG
>Ga0209633_10004989_pt1 | contig 11763 bp, 9 predicted proteins | sample Cruoilmetagenom1_FD_187290 | JGI IMG/M metagenome (GOLD analysis project Ga0209633, IMG submission 187290) | Oil polluted marine microbial communities from Coal Oil Point, Santa Barbara, California, USA - Sample 1 (SPAdes) (version 2) | ecosystem: Environmental > Aquatic > Marine > Oil seeps ... | reverse complement strand
TGGTCTTTGGAAATTGGATAAGTTTACGGCAACTTACCCTTTCCTTAGATTGTTTCAAAGAATTGCATTTAGTTGTTGAATTCACCCCCCCCTACTTTTAGCCCTTTTTTTGAATAGTTTTCTAGAAGTAATTAAGACTCTTGTTCTTTCTTCTTAGCCGCAGATAACATCTGCTCAACATCCTTTGTAATTTCTTTATCTGCTTCTTTAATGAACTGATCTAATGAGATCGTTGCATTTAAACGCGTATCACTAGGAAGCAATGTCTGGCTGTATGAAGGCACTTCAGAGAATCCAGATTTAAGCGATAGCTCGTCTACCAGAATCAAAACCTGATAAGCAAGGAAAGGCGAGTAAACAAGCGCTGCTATACCTGCTGCAGGCAACCATTTTGCATGAATCGTTTTAACGATAAACACTGCAATAAGTGCCGGAATCACGATAAATTTAGCGGCATACTTCAACCATAAACCAACACTATCTTCCGTGAGTAGATAGGCAGCGTAATGACCTATATATTCGAACAACTGAGGCAATAAGAAGATCAAAGCGGCAATACTGATCGCAGGAATAATTTCCCAACGATGTGTTGATATACGACTAATACCTGAAATAACCACGGTAATTCCTAAAATTATCCAGATCGATGGCAATACGGTATTTAGATAAAAGAATATTTCTTTGGGAACGGGCGTAGTTACATAACGCTCATAGAAGAACATGGCAATCGTTGCCAGTAAAAGCCCAATCGCCCAAAGTGGATTACTGAAGATACAGAAAAAACCGCTACAATCTTTAACATGCGTACTTTCAACCGGCATATCTATCGGTAGCAATCTAGCTTTGACACCACTCATTTGAAAGCTACATGGCGCTTCAATATTTACACGCTCATCACCCATCGGTTTTTTACGAAGCTTGGTGCCATTCTCCGTAGATAGATTTTGTATGTAGAGATCATCACCTTCCTGATCTATCACCACATGATGTGGTGAAATCGTTACGTCTTGCAAGATAACATCGTTATCAAAAGCACGACCAATAGTTACCGGAAACGAATCAACTTTATGATAGTGATGAACGCCACGCTGGATCGTTTCAAGAATTAGTTTTGCCATTTGAATTTCTCCAGCATGCTTTGAAATAATGCTAATGCGGCTTTGGGGTCTGTCCCAGTTAAATCTAGATTAAAAAGAAAACCTTTATCTTTTTGACCAACCATTGCGGTGGTAAAGAGCATATCGCTCAAACCTGTATATTTAAGATAATCTCTTCGACAAACAGAGGTTTTAAAATCATGCTCACCAATCTTGGTGAAATCAGTATGGCAAGAGAAGTTAGTCACATCACGCTTTCCAGCATGACCTCCAATGACACTGCTATTCACTTTTTCATAACGACGGTAGAAACGAGTGGGCGAGAGTTTTTCAGTTTCTAACCACATATACTCATAGTTGATGCTGCCAACATTTAATCGGCTAGAAATGAAGATATTGTCTTCGTTCGAACAACGCGTGAAATAAGTGCGGAACAAATCATCTTTCTTTGGTGTTCTACTCGCATCCCAACAACGAATCGATTTATCCACTTCTGCCGGAACTACAAATGAACCAATTTTGGTACCGCTCCATTTATTATTGAGCATCTTGTTCACGATTTTCTGTGAATTAGCCAATAATTGACCTGAACTATGTGCAAAACGATCACTTACTGCTTCAAAACTAGATTCTTTCAAACGATCCAACACAACCGTTAAATACTCAGCAGGAACCAGAAAACTAATATCATTACCTGAAGTAGCAACATTGATGCCGATGATATTGCCTGTTTCATCTAGTGTCGGCCCACCACTCATTCCTGGGTTCAAGCTTCCAGAAAACAGAATATTGCCGTCTTCGTCTTTGGTTAAAATACCGTTATTCGTGCCTTTCACGATGGTGAACCCCAGATCCATAGGATTACCCAATGAATATAAGCTGGCACCTTTTTCAGGCAAGTAAGAAATTCTTAGCGGAACACCCATTGGCTGTTTGGCTTTAACTACAGCGAGGTCATGAACAATATCGAAATCAACTAATTCTAAAGGACCTGTTGCGCCAGTTGTCGATAGAAACTCTAAAGAGAAAACATCCGGATCGTTGATATACTCACTAACCACATGATAGTTAGTCGCAAGGATATTTTCTTTGGTTACAACGAAACCAGAACCTATGCTTGATTTTTTTCCAGTCTGTTTATTGATAACACGTATTTGATACACTGATTTTTCAACATTGGTGTATATATTTGCAGTATTCAATTCAGCATTTACTTGTGCTTGAGCACTCATTAAAAAGCTCAAGAGCAGTATCAACAAAGATTTTTTTAGCATTCCCTGATTCTCGTTTTTATCGATAGTTTTTGAAGGACTAATAGCATCGCGGCTGTTTATAAAGTCGCAACAATCAAAATCGTTAAATTTAATAACAAAGTTGATAATAAGTCGCAGCTATTAAGAACATCACCGTAGATAGAAGTTCAGCGTAAGATATGCGAACATTCTAATACATACCAGCTTTACTGATCAATATTTCGCCAGATGGGTCATTTTAAGCGCTGAAGTGACCATGAGATATGTTCTCGAACCATCTCGGATGAAACCTCATATTTGGCATTTAAGGCAGTAATAATTTTCTCTGATGAGGGCGCGTTTCCTAGCGCAATGGCTATATTCCTTTGCCAACGCTCATATCCAATACGCCGAATTGCAGACCCTTCCAGATTCTTTAAAAAGGCTTCTTCACTCCACGCAAAGAGACTTAATAAGCTTGCAGAATCAAGGTTATTTCGCGTTGAAAAGTCTGATTCTTTGGTATCTACGGCAAAACGATTCCACGGACAGATCAACTGACAGTCATCGCAGCCATAAATCCTATTCCCCATAGCCTCTCGAAATTCCACTGGAATAGCGCTTTTATGCTCGATGGTTAAATAAGAAATACAACGTCTGGCATCTAATTCATAGGGTTTGATAATCGCTTTAGTCGGACAAACATCAATACACGCCGTACAATCTCCGCAATGATTATCAACTGGTCGGGACTCTTCTAATGGTAAGTTAGTGTATATCTCACCAAGAAAAAACCAGGAACCTACATTTTGACTCAAAATATTGGTGTGTTTCCCCATCCAGCCAAGACCTGCTTTTACTGCAATTGGTTTTTCCATAACGGGCGCGCTATCAACAAATACACGGTACTGCATTTGTTCGGAGTCACTGAGTTCTTCATTGATTTTCTTCGCAAGCTTTTCCAGTTTCTTACGCATGATCTTATGATAATCCCTACCTAAAGCATAACGGGAAACATAGGCTCGCTCTGGGTGATTCAGCACCATAATTGGATCAACGGTTTGTGGTGGTAAATAATCCATACGCACGCTGATGACACTTATCGTCCCTTCTTCGAGTTCTTCAGGGCGCGTTCGCTTATTACCATGACGCTCCATCCACTCCATATCACCGTGAGAACCGTTTGCTAACCAGCGTTTTAAATACTTCTCTTGAGTCGATAAATCAATACCACTCACGCCCAACCCCTGAAATCCCAGTTTCTGCGCCCACTGCTTAAGTTTTATTTGCGTGATATTATTCAATGTCATTCCTTTTAACCCAGCAGTAATAATAGCATTGTGATGTCTAAACCACGTAATTTATCTACTTCATCGACCTTGTCGACCTTATCGACCTTGTATCGTGCCGATCAAACCAGAGAGTTAGATCGAATAGCGATTCAGGACTTTGGCATCCCGGGGTTTACCTTAATGCAAAGAGCCGCACAAGCAACATTTGATGCGATGCTAAATTCATACCCGGATTGTAAATCAGTATGTGTTTTAAGTGGCGCTGGCAATAATGGTGGCGATGGTTATGTAATTGCTACGCTTGCCATCATGTCAGGATTAACAACCACCCTTATTCAGCAGGGAGATATCAACGCCATACAAGGCGACGCATTACTTGCCAAAGATGCATTCATCAAAGTTGGAGGAATTTCTGCTGAGTTTGATGAAACACTTTTAATCGCCGATGTGATTGTTGATGCCATTTTAGGTACTGGACTTACTCGCAATGTAAAAGACGACTGGTTACATATTTTTGATGTCGTTAATCAAAGCTCAGCGAAAAAAGTCGCTGTCGATATTCCGTCTGGTTTGAGTTCTGATACGGGTCAGATTCTTGGCGCATGTATTAAAGCAGATTTAACGGTAACGTATATCGGCCTGAAACGTGGCTTATTTACCGGACAAGCAAGGGATGAGGTAGGTCAACTCATCTTTGATGATCTGGGAGTGCCCACTTCTGTATATGAACAACTAAGCAAAAAATCCAATACATACCTCATTCCTCAAAACATTATTACCAATACCATTAAACCCCGTCCTCGCTGTAGCCATAAAGGTAATTTCGGCAGTGTCTTATTAATTGGTGGTGGCGAAGGTATGCCAGGAGCTATTCGACTTGCTGCAGAAGCCTGCTTGCGTTCTGGAGCTGGTTTAGTGCATGTCGCCACACACCCTTCTCATGCGCATTATATAAACGCGACAAGACCTGAAATGATGATAAAAGGTGTAGAAGAACCACACGAGCTTGATGGGCTTTTAGCCAAAGTAAATACCATCGTTCTAGGCCCAGGCTTAGGTAAATCGCAATGGGCACGCGATCTATTTGCCTACGTTTTAAATACAAACCACCCTATGATCATGGATGCCGATGCGTTAAATATACTCTCAGAAACACCGATCAAAAAAGATAACTGGATACTAACGCCTCATCCAAAAGAAGCTTCACGTCTTTTAAATATAACTGCTAAGGAAATAGAGTCCGATAGATATTTGAATATTGAAAAAATGCAGCAAAAGTACGGGGGTGTCAGTATTCTTAAAGGTGCGGGCAGTTTGATTAATAATGGTAGCGAAACATTCGTATGCACCAACGGAAATCCTGGGATGTCTAGTGGTGGCATGGGTGATGTTTTAAGCGGTATTATCGGAGCATTAGTTGCACAAGGAATAGATATTTTTGATGCAGCAACGATTGGGGTAGAGCTACATGCACAAGCCGCTGATTTAGCTGCTGAAAATGGTGAAATAGGAATGTTAGCCAGTGATTTATTCCCTCACTTGAGAGCACTCTTGAACAACAAAATATCAACCCTAAACTGAATACAAATGAAGATAAATCAACGATAGATAAAATATTAGTGACAGATAAGATGACAATTAATAATGAAAGATAAAATATTACTGACAGATAAACTAATCATCCATGATGAAAACGAAATGATGAGTTTCGGCGGAAGAATTGCAGAAAGATTCCCCAAAGGTGGCATGGTTTTCCTCAATGGAGATCTCGGTGCGGGCAAAACAACCTTAGTACGAGGTTTACTCAGAAGCCTTGATTTTCAAGGCACTGTAAAAAGTCCCACTTACACGCTCGTCGAACCCTATCAAATCAAAGGTCGAATGATTTATCATTTTGATCTATATCGGTTAGCAGACCCGGAAGAACTCGAATACATCGGTGGCAGAGAATATTGGAATAGTGACGCTTTATGCCTTGTAGAATGGCCAGAAAAAGCACTTGGATTCCTTCCCGAACCTGATTTAATTATCGACATTCTCTATCGAGATACGGAAAGAGAGATAATTACAAAACCACCTATATTGATTTAAAACAACAGCTTATGAAATTATAGTAAAAATCACTTGAATTTAAGTCTCTACTGAGTTTTACTATATAAACAAACCGCGAGTAATAAAAATAATTTTCAGCTCGTGTTTTAAAAACTACATACTTATAACATTTGAATGTGAATATCGGATAGGGCTTTGATACTCACAAATCATTGGGGAATATGAATACTACCAGTCAGAAGCGTAGAGACTTCGTACTGAGATTAGGCAAAATATTAGGTGTCGCTGGAGCAACTAGCGTGGCGCCTCATACTTTCGCTAAAGGTCGCAGCGCGAACATAAAATCAGTCTCTCTTAAGCAAGGTGCCAAAGGAAGCCAGAAGCTCATATTCGAGCTGGATAAATCTGTGCGCCACAAAGTTTCGACGTTGAGTAACCCTGAGCGTGTCGTTATAGATTTTATCGACACAACATCAGTCGCTAAACTCAAATTAAATCGTAACACCGCGGCTTCTAAGCAACTCATCAATAAACTGAGACAAGCCAGACGCAACAAGAATGATTTTCGTGTTGTTTTAGACATGGCTCAACAGGCGCACCCATCATCCAGAATGAGCGCTAACAACAAAAGCTTTTACCTTGAAGTAGCACTAAGTCCTAAGCAAGCACCTAAATCAGTCCAACAAAAGACCCGTCAAGCGATAAGCGCTGTAAGTGGGGGGGTGATTAGAAAGCCAGTCGTAATAGCGATTGATGCTGGTCATGGTGGTAGAGACCCTGGCGCTGTTGGCAAACGCGGCACAAAAGAAAAAAATGTAGCGTTACAAATTGCCAGACGTCTAAAAAAACAAATTGATCGTCAATCAGGTATGCGTGGCGTATTAATTCGTGATGGTGATTACTACATAGAGTTACGTAATCGAATCAAGAAAGCCAAAATACACAAGGCAGATCTTTTTGTCTCTATTCATGCAGATGCTAACCCTAGTCGAAAATTAACAGGATCTTCTGTTTATATCTTGTCTGCAAAAGGTGCATCAAGCGAGGCAGCTAGATGGCTTGCGCACAGCGAAAATTCGTACGAAACAAAAATTGCTGGAGCGCGTTTACACAAAAATAAAACACTGAATTCAATTGTGTTGGACTTAGCGCAAGAAGAGACCATTAATAAAAGTCTTGAAATTGCTAACGGAGTTCTTAAAGAGTTAGGCAGCGTCAATAATTTGCTCAGAAGTCGTGTTGAAAGCGCAGGTTTTGTCGTTTTGAAGTCTCCTGATATTCCTTCCGTTTTAATTGAAACAGCATTTATCAGCAACCCTCAGGAAGAAAAACGCCTGAAAACTGCACGACACCAAGAAAAATTAGCCAAAGCGATCTTTAAAGGAATACGTCGCTACCAGGTGGCTTTACAGGATATTGATTCTCAATATAGCTAAACTTCTAATAATAATGATTTCCTTCGATGTGAATTTAGCCGCTTTAAGCGGCTTTTTTTTGTCTGTAAAAAATGCTTTTAAGCTTTCTTTGAAGCACCAAGGCTATTCACCAAACCTCCCACAATTACACAAGCTAAACCGACCAGATAGATCCCCAGCATCGGCTCGTCAAAGAATACTATCAGGTAGATTGCAGATAACACCGGTGTAATGAAAGTGAAAGGCGCAAGATATGATGCTTCAGCCGATCTCAAGGCCATCAACCAGAACAGATAAGAAAAACCATTAACAAGAATGCCATTTAACAGAATTGGCATTATTTCAGCCGAAGATGGAAGGGCAAACTCTGAGAAATACAGCATCGAAATTAGTGATGCCAATGTCGCCGACAAAAAGTAAATACTAATCACCACTAACGGCGCTCGTCGTTTGATATTCTTACTGAGCACAGAAAACAGCGCAAAACAAAACGAACCAGCAGCAACTAATGAAATTACCGTGAGATTATTCAACTGAACGTTTTCGAACTCACCCTTGGTTAATACCAACATAACGCCGACAAAACCCAAGGCGATAGCGATTGTTTTTCTGATGGTAAGCTGTTCTTTTAGAATAAATAAGGAGAGTACAAGAATGAAAATTGGCCAGGTGTATTGAATCACTAACACTTCCATCCCTACTGCTTTAGCATAACCAAGATAAAGAAATAGATAGTAAATATACGTGCCGAGCAAACCTAAAAAAGCATAGTAGAGCCATTCTTTCAGTGAATAACTGCCCAGCTCAGACATATCGCCTTTTATAACAGCGGTAATGCTTAGAACAATCAAGGAAACCAGACTCGACCAAAACAAAAACTGGTGGTTATCCAAGCTCGCCTGTCCCAGCTTAGCAACAACTGGAATTAACGCCCAAAGAGCCACGCAAATTAAGACAAAGAGGGTTCCTTTAAACTTATTGCTCATTAGCTAAATACTCAAAGCATAAGAGAGTGTTTAGCTGTAAATATTAAAGCCACCCCCCTACTTTGAATGACATTACGTTTTTGTGGTTTAAAAACGTAAATGGAATTTATGCAGAGCTGAGGCACTTTTTTAATGCCTAGATTCATTTGAGATTTCGATACTCACTCACTACTGGAGCGTGATCCGATGGTCTTTCCCAACCACGTGGTTCAGGATCCACATAACTCGCGGTGCATTGCTCAGCCAGTAGCTTGCTGGATAAAACCAGATCAATACGCAAGCCCATGTTTTTATCAAAGCCACCGCTGCGATAATCCCACCAACTATAGGTTTCGTCTTCTTGCTCAAACAAACGGAAAGAATCTGCAAAACCGAGATCAAGAATTTTCTGTAAGGCATTACGTTCAGGCGTAGAACAGAGAATCTTCTCATGCCAGGACTTAGGGTTATGCACATCTCGATCTTTAGGCGCGATATTAAAATCACCCAAAATGACAAATTTCTTGTATTGCTCAGATTGTTCTTCAATCCAGTTAGTTACTTTTTCAAGCCAATGGAGTTTATATTCAAATTTCTCCGAGCCCACTTCTGAGCCATTCACCACATACAAATCAAGAATGCGAATGCCATTGATGGTTGCCGCTAAAATGCGACGCTGTGGGTCATCCAGATCAGGAAGATTCATCACCACATCTTTAATTAAATACTCATCTTTGCAGAGTATTGCCACACCGTTATAGGTTTTTTGCCCTGAGAATACGACCTGATAGCCCATATTCTGAATTTCTTCAGCAGGGAAATTTTCATCGATCGTTTTCGTTTCTTGCAGTACCAAAATATCTGGCTCTGCTTTTTTCAACCACTGTTCCACATGAGGCAAACGAACCTTTAGCGAGTTGACATTCCAACTCGCTATTTTGAATTTATCGCCATAGATACTGGTTTCTTTAGAGATGCTGGGACTACTGTCACTCATGCTGCCAATCCAGAATGTTTGAGTAAGGCATCGACTTTAGGCTCTCTGCCTCTAAACGCTTTGAAAGAATCGATTGCCGGACGCGAACCACCCACTTCAAGAATTTCTGTAAGAAAGGCTTTACCCACATTTTCATTGAATAAACCTTCTTCTTCGAACCTCGCAAAAGCATCGGCAGACAGGACTTCGGCCCATTTATAGCTGTAGTAACCCGCCGCATAACCACCCGCAAAGATGTGTGAGAAACCATGCTGAAAACGGTTGAAAGTGGGGGGGTGTATAACTGCAACTTCATCACGAGTTTTATTTAACACATCCTGAACTTGCTGCGATGTTTTGATTGAAGTATCCATGTGGAGACGCATATCAAACATCGAAAATTCTAATTGACGCACCATACCCATGGCACTCTGGAAATGTCTTGCCGCCTGCATTTTATCGAATAACTCATCAGGAATTTTTTCACCCGTTTGGTAATGTGCTGCAAACATATCCAGCGCTTCACGCTGCCAACACCAGTTTTCCATAAACTGACTAGGAAGTTCTACTGCATCCCACTCAACACCGCTAATACCAGAAATATCCAGATAATCCACCTGAGTCATCATGTGATGCAGACCATGACCAAACTCGTGGAATAAAGTGATCACTTCATCATGCGTAAATAACGCCGGCTTACCGCCAGCAGGTGGTGCTGAGTTACACGTCATAAATGCAACGGGTGTTTGTAGTTTATCCACCATTTTAAAACGGCTACAGAAATCAGCCATCCATGCACCACCACGTTTGTTCTGGCGTGCATATAAATCCAAATAGAAACGAGCTTTCAAGTTACCTTGTACATCATTGATATGGAAGAAACGTACATCAGGGTGCCAGCTTTCCTGCTCTTTATTTTGTGTAATCTTAACGTTATAGAGCTTTTCAACTAACTCGAATAAACCATCCAATACATTATCAACGGGGAAGTATGGCTTTAAATCTTCATCACTAATGCTATAGCGTTGTTGTTTCAGTTTTTCACTGACATAGCCTACATCCCAAGCCTGAAGATCCGATATACCGACTTCTTCTTCGGCAAATTGCTTTAACTCTTCGTATTCTTTTTTTGCAAACGGCAAAGATTTTTCAGCTAGTTCAGAGAGAAACTTCAGAACTTGTTCTGGTGATTCTGCCATTTTTGTATCTAGCGATAAATTTGCATAGCTATCAAAACCTAATAACTGCGCTTTTTCCTGACGAAGCTGTAAGATTTTTTCCATGTTCTGGCTATTATCCAAGGCTTCATTATCACCCTGATCTGAAGCGCGCGTGCTATAAGCACGATACATTTCAGCGCGTAATTCGCGATCATCCGCATAGGTCATTACTGCATAGTAAGATGGAAATTCAAGCGTTAACATCCAGCCTTCTGCATCTCGTTGTTTAGCGGCTTCTGCTGCTTGCTCTATTGCAGTATCTGGCAAACCTTTTAAGGCAGATTTATCAGTCAGCAATTTCGTCCAGGCATTGCTCGCGTCTAAAACATTATCTGAGTATTTAGAAGTCAGCGTCGAAAGCTCTTTGCTGATTTCTCCATAGCGCTTTTTCTTATCGCTTTCGAGATCAACGCCAGATAAGCGAAAACCCTTGATTGAATCTTCCAGTGACTTGCGTTGCGCATCATCAAGACCTAATGCATCGGCATTCGTCTGAATCTGTTCGATTGCTTTGAATAGGGCTTTGTTTTGTCCCATCTCGGTGCTGTATTCACTAAGTTTTGGCAAACACGCATTATATGCATCACGAAGCTCAGGCGAGTTAACTACTCCGTTCATATGGCTAATTGGCGACCACATGCGGCTTAATTTGTTATCAACTGTTTCTAGTGGCTCAATTAAGTTCGCCCAGGTGTATTCTGTATTTTCATCAAGCAACGTTTGAGTAAGCTCACGCGCTTCTTTTATTAACTGATCAAGCGCTGGCTCAATCTGCTCAGCTTGTATTTTTGAAAATTCTGGAAGATCTTTAATATCTAATAATGGAGAATTCATTTGTTTTTCTATGCTCACTTAGTTTTTATGATGACTTTTGAATATGGATATTGTTTAAAGATGGCGATTTTGAAACATTTATCAAGAGCCAATTAGCCAGTTAAATTATTCTATTAAACTCACGATGGAATTTTCAACGCCTATCGTCATTTCACCAGACATCACTTTAAGTATTTGTTCATTCACTAATTCACCACGCCAATCATCAGAGAGTCTTGATTCACCAGATTGAACCAACGTAGCCAACTGCTTTCTTGTCGCAATCACTGCTGCTGTTATATTGTGTTTTTTTGCCTGAATTTGTACCACGATCATCAACAAATCAATAAGTGCATTTTGATTGGGCGTTGGTTTTTTACTTCTTGGTAATTCGGGCCATTCTGCTTCGGGCGTATCTTGACCTTTTTCAATCAGGTCTAACCAGATTTGATGAGTATTACTGCTTCTATCGGCGTTAATACCTCTAATTTCTCCAATCTCAGTAAGGTTTGACGGCTGTTGTCGAGATAAATCCAGCAAAATATCATCGCTCACTATCCACTTTCTGGGTCTATCAGACTTTTCTGCTTTGTCTTCGCGCCATGCTGCTAACTCTCTTAAAATAGCCAGCTGAGGTCTTTTTAATACTTGATTGCCTCTGACTTTTTTCCAGCGCTCACGTGAATTACTGGCATAGACTT
>Ga0209633_10004988_pt1 | contig 11764 bp, 9 predicted proteins | sample Cruoilmetagenom1_FD_187290 | JGI IMG/M metagenome (GOLD analysis project Ga0209633, IMG submission 187290) | Oil polluted marine microbial communities from Coal Oil Point, Santa Barbara, California, USA - Sample 1 (SPAdes) (version 2) | ecosystem: Environmental > Aquatic > Marine > Oil seeps ... | reverse complement strand
TTGAGATTAACCGTAGCTTTAGAAATGAAGGTGTTTCGGTGCGCCATAATCCCGAATTCACCATGGTTGAGTTCTATCTAGCCTATGCAACTTTCCATGATCTCATGGATATGACCGAAGAGTTATTTAGAGGCTTGGCTATCGAAATAAAAGGAATAAATGAAGTTACTTATCAAGGTGAAACCTTTGATTTTTCAAAAACTTTTGATCGTATTTCAGTTAAAGATTCAATCTTGAAGTACAATCCCGATTTAACAGAAGAAGACATTAGTACCGATTACCGTGCTCAAAAAGTGGCTGAAGGCTTAGGTATCCAAGTTGAAGAATACTGGGGCTTAGGAAAAATGCAGATGGAAATCTTTGATGAGACCGTTGAGAAGAAACTTCGTAATCCGACCTTTATCACTGAATATCCCGCAGAGGTTTCACCCCTGGCGCGTCGTAATGAGGATAATGATTTTATCACCGACCGCTTTGAACTATTTATTGGTGGGCGCGAAATCGGCAATGGTTTTTCAGAGCTAAATGATGCTGAAGATCAGGCAGAACGTTTTAAAAAACAGGTCGCTGAAAAAGACGCTGGCGATGATGAAGCGATGCACTACGATGCCGATTATATCCGTGCGCTAGAATACGGCATGCCACCCACAGCAGGCGAGGGCATTGGTATAGACCGCTTGGTAATGCTACTAACCGATGCGCCATCAATAAGGGATGTGATTCTGTTTCCGCATATGCGACCTGAGTAAAACGGTAAAAAGCTTCATGGCACCCCCCCTGGTTTTTAGGATCAGCGAGACTGGACCTTTTAATTAGTTAGCATCCAGAAACTGGTATTCTCAAAAAGGTCTGTTTCTGGACGCTAACCAATTACTTCAACAAACATTTTGCCGGCATTGGATAAACTGCGCTTGGAATGTTGAACAATCCCCAATGAGCGTTCAATACTTAAACCTTTGACTTTGATTTCAGTAATATCATCGCCTAACATGGCGCGCGGTAATGCGCTCCAGCCAAGACCTATGCTGACCATCATGCGGATGGTTTCTAGATAGTTTGTTTCCAGAATAACATCCAGTGCACCGTGTTTTTGGATAATTGGCTGCTCTATTACACTGCGCGTATAAGTGCCTACAGCGGGTAAAATTGCGCTGTATTTGGCAAGTTGATCAAGGCTAATGGCCTTGTTAGCTGCAATTTTTACCAAGGGGTGATCGGGAGAAACGGCAATAGTAAGCGGGTCGTTCCATAAAGGAGTCAATTTTAGTCGATCTGAACGGCTTAAGGGTAGTGTCACTACGCCTAATTCAAATTGACCTTTTAAAATGGCAGCACATGCGTTCTCAGAATCCATGAATGCCAGATCCAAACGAACATCAGGGTAACTTTCCGCATAGCGTTTGAGACTGTCTGGAAGACGGCGTAAGCCGATATGATGAGACGTTACCAGCGATAAATTACCACTAATATGGCCGCTTAGATTATCAATCACCCGTTGTGATTCTTTTACATCTTGTAAAATCCTTTCGGCAATTGGAAGTACAGCACGTCCAGCTTCATTTAGCATGACGCGTTTTCCAATACGATCAAATAATTTGCTGCCTAACTGTTCTTCTAGTAAAGCAATACGTTTACTCACGGCTGGTTGAGTGATGTAAAGTGCATCAGCGGCTTTTGAAAATGTACCGTGTTCTGAAACAGCAATAAATGCGGTGTATGCTGATAATTCCATTGTTCTTTATATATAACCATTAGGAATGAAAAATATGAATAAATACAATTATAGTTATATATAAAAGAAGAGTACACTTTACTTCAAGATTAAAAGAGAGAATTCTGATGGCTGGTAAGACCTTATACGACAAAATCTGGGATGCACATGTCGTGCGTCAAGAAGATGATGGTACTTCTTTATTATATATAGACCGTCATCTCGTTCATGAAGTCACATCACCTCAGGCCTTTGAAGGCTTACGTATGGCGAAGCGTGGTTTGTGGCGCAAGGAATCAATTGTTGCGGTGCCAGATCATAATGTACCAACAACAACAGCCAACCGTGGTAATGGCACAACAGATATCAGCGACCCTATTGCAAAACTTCAAATTGATACTTTAGATAAAAACTGTGATGAATTTGAAATTAATGAATTTCACATGGATGATATCCGTCAGGGCATTGTGCATGTGATTGGCCCTGAACAGGGCGCTACTTTACCGGGGATGACCGTTGTTTGTGGTGATTCACACACATCAACACACGGTGCCTTTGGTGCATTGGCGCATGGCATTGGTACATCAGAAGTTGAACATGTGATGGCGACACAGTGTTTAATTCAGAAAAAAATGAAAAATATGCTTATCAGTGTTGACGGTAAGGTTGGTGCCGGCGTGACGGCTAAAGATATTGTATTAGCAATTATTGGCGAGATTGGAACAGCAGGTGGCACAGGTTACGCGATAGAATTTGCAGGTGAAGCTATCATGGATTTATCCATGGAAGGTCGAATGACCGTGTGTAATATGGCAATCGAAGGCGGTGCGCGCGCAGGTATGATTGCTGTTGATGAAACTACTATTGAGTATGTTAAAGGCCGCCCGTATTCACCCGTTAATTCCGAGAAAGGCGAAACATGGGATAAAGCAGTTGAAGCTTGGCAAGATTTACACACGGATGATGACGCAGAGTTTGATGAGATAATCAGATTACATGCGGGAAGTATCGAACCTCAGGTAACGTGGGGAACATCGCCAGAAATGGTTGTATCGGTGAATGCCAAAGTGCCTGATCCGCGTGATGAAGATGATGCGGTTAAAAGTAAAGGCATTAGAGATGCACTGGTTTATATGGGCTTAAAAGCGGGTCAACCGATTAATGAAATACCTGTTGATAAGGTTTTTATCGGCTCATGTACAAACTCACGTATTGAAGACATACGTCAAGCTGCAGTTGTAGTTAAGGGTAAGACACTTGCCGATAACATTAAGCTTGCGATGGTTGTGCCAGGCTCAGGTTTGGTTAAGAAGCAAGCTGAAGATGAAGGTCTGGATAGGATATTTATTGAGGCAGGTTTCGAATGGCGTGAGCCTGGTTGTTCCATGTGTTTGGCGATGAATGCAGATAGGTTGGAATCAGGTGAGCGTTGCGCCTCAACTTCAAATCGTAATTTTGAAGGTCGTCAGGGGCAGGGTGGACGCACTCATTTGGTGAGTCCGGCTATGGCTGCCGCCGCTGGAATAGCAGGTCATTTCACTGACATCAGAAAATCGGGAGGAGAAGTATAATGGATAAGTTTACTGTACATACAGGCATAGTCATCCCATTAGATCGCTCAAATGTCGATACCGATGCGATAATTCCAAAACAGTATTTAAAGTCGATTAGTCGCACAGGATTTGGCCCGACTCTTTTCGATGACTGGCGTTATGTTAAAGCTGGTGAGCCAGGCATGGATCATTCAAAACGTGAGATAAAAGCAGATTTTGTTTTAAATCAAGCGCGTTACCAAGGTGGATCCATCCTATTGGCTCGTGAAAATTTTGGCTGTGGCTCATCTCGTGAACATGCTGTCTGGGCATTGGAAGATTATGGAATCCGCGTTGTAATTGCTCCAAGCTTTGCAGATATTTTTTATAATAACTGCTTTAAGAATGGCATTTTGCCCATTGTTTTATCAGAAGAAAAAGTAGATTCCTTGTTTGCAGAAGTTGAGCTTGTGGAAGGCTATAAGTTGACTGTTGACCTTGAAAAACAAGTCCTTATCGAAAAGGATCAGCTAATGTCAGAGGAAACAGCCTTTGAGGTTGATGAATTTCGCAAATACTGTTTGTTAAATGGTCTGGATGATATTGGATTAACTTTAAAACATGCGGATGATATAAAAGCGTATGAAGAGAAACGTAAACGGGAAGCTCCCTGGTTATTTGTTTAAATAATTATCAAACTTAATATTAGTGTAATAAAGGTTATGAATATGGCACAGAAAATTCTAGTTTTACCCGGTGATGGCATCGGTAAAGAAATCGTCGCAGAAGCGCTTAAGGTCATTGATGTACTAAAAGCCGACTTTGCTTTGGATGTTGAGCAAACTCACGGAGAAATTGGTGGAGCCGCTTATGATGCGGATGGTCACCCCTATCCACCCGCCACCCAAGTTTTGGCAAAAGAAGCGGATGCCATTTTATTGGGCGCAGTGGGTGGTTATCAATATGATGATTTACCGCGTGATGTTCGTCCTGAACGTGGCTTGCTTGGAATCCGTGCTGACTTGGAATTATTTTCAAATCTTCGCCCTGCTATTTTAAATGAAGAACTTGCAGACGCTTCTTCATTAAAATCTGAAGTGGTTGCTGGTCTTGATATTATGATTGTGCGTGAATTAACAGGAGGCATTTACTTTGGTGAACCTCGTGGTATTCGCACATTAGAAAATGGTGAAAAACAGGGTTATAACACGCTGGTTTATAAAGAATCAGAGATAGAGCGAATCGCACATTCAGCGTTTAAAATAGCTATGAAGCGTGATAAACGCCTGTGTTCTGTAGGCAAAGCAAATGTACTGGAAGTGATGGAGCTTTGGCACGATGTGGTTGAGCGCGTTGGCAAGGAATACCCAGAAGTAGAACTTAGCCATATGTATGTTGATAATGCTGCAATGCAATTGGTAAAAGAGCCAAAGCAATTTGACGTAATGGTTACGGGCAATATGTTTGGTGATATTTTATCCGATGCGGCGGCAATGCTAACGGGGTCGATTGGCATGTTGCCATCCGCTTCATTAGACGCAAATGGTAAGGGCATGTATGAGCCAATTCATGGTTCAGCGCCTGATATTGAAGGCAAGAATATAGCTAATCCATTAGCGACTATTATGTCTGTCAGTATGATGTTGCGTTATTCACTAGGTCAGCCTGAGTTGGCCGCAAAAATTGATGCGGCTGTTGAATCAGTTTTAAAACAAGGTTTGCGTACCGCAGATATTTATGTGGAAGGTGTTGCGGGTACAAGATTGGTGAGTACCTCTGAAATTGGTGATGCGGTGGTTGCGGCTTTAAAAGACTAAAAGAAGTCCACGAACGACACGGAGCCGAGCAACGCGAGACAACGTCGGAGCGTAGCGACGACAGCCCTTTAGGGTGAGGCGTTAGCCGAATAAAAACACGAAAAATAACGATTCCCTCCACCAAGCAGGGGGAGGGTTAGAGAAGGGGTAGAAGCTCAAACGAATTATTGGTTTTAAATTCCTATCCTCTCCCCAGCCTTCTCCTGCTAGGGAGAGGGGATGAAACAAGGTAATTAGTAGGAAATAGTAAAAATGTCAGATCAAAAAACATATGATGTAGCAGTAGTAGGCGCAACGGGCGCAGTTGGTGAAGTAATGCTGGAGATTCTGGCTGAGCGTAATTTTCCTGTGGGAACTGTTTATGCGTTGGCGAGTGAACGCTCAGTAGGTAAACGCGTAAAATTTGGAAATAAAAGTTTGGTGGTTGAAGACTTGGCAAAGTTTGATTTCTCAAAAGTGCAAATTGGTTTATTTTCACCGGGTGGTGCCGTTTCAAAAGAATATGCACCTATCGCAGCTTCACAAGGTTGTGTGGTGATTGATAACACTTCTGAGTTTCGTTACGACGATGATATTCCACTTGTAGTTCCAGAGGTAAATCCTCATGCGGTAGCTAACTATACAACGCGAGGCATTATAGCCAATCCAAACTGTTCTACTATTCAAATGCTGGTTGCGTTAAAGCCTTTGCATGATGCAGCTAAAATCACACGTATAAATGTTTGTACTTATCAGGCTGTTTCAGGTTCTGGTAAACCTGCGATTGATGAACTTGCAGGTCAGACGGCTCAATTATTAAATGGTAAAGAAGCTCAAGTTAAGGTTTATCCAAAGCAAATCGCCTTTAATGTTATTCCGCAAATAGATGTATTTACTGAAAATGGTTACACCAAAGAAGAAATGAAAATGGTTTGGGAAACCAATAAGATCATGGAAGATAATGATATTTTGGTTAATCCCACGGCTGTTCGTGTGCCGGTGTTCTTTGGTCACTCAGAAGCGGTTCATATCGAAACAAGAGAGAAACTCTCCGCGGAATATGCAACTGAGCTATTAGAGAACGCTCCTGGCGTTACCGTTATTGATGAGAGAAAAGACGGTGGCTATCCAACGGCCGTTTCTGATGCGGCAAATAATGATGCAACCTTTGTAGGTCGTATACGTGAAGATATTTCACATGAATCTGGCTTAAATCTATGGGTAGTTTCTGACAATGTTAGGAAAGGAGCCGCCTTAAATAGTATCCAGATTGCTGAAGTTTTGATTAGAGACTATCTTTGATTTTTCGCAAAAATCAGTAAGTTAAGCTTAAAACTTGTCAGAATGTGACATTTCTGGCAAGTTTCGTAAAATAATGACAATAATAATTCTTTGTTCAGTTTTGATTCATCGCTAGTTTGATATATTAATCCCAGAATCCAGTTTTTAGGGGTCTAAGAGATATTAGAATAATTGATTTTCTCTAATATTACTGGAAATTATAATTATAAAAATTAACCATTCACAGTGTTAATAATAATAAAAAAGGGGAATATAAGTGAATAAGAAAGCATTAAGTCTGGCCATTTGTATGGCAATGGCTCTTCCAACCGCTTCTAACGCGCTCAGCCTGGGTGAGATTGAGTCCAAGTCTAGCTTGAACCAGCCTTTTCAGGGACGAATTAACTTGTTGTCTACAACAGCTGCTGAAGCTAAAAGCCTTAAGGTAAGAGTGGCATCAGCTGAAGTTTTCAATCGGGTAGGAATTGATCGACCTGCATTTTTAAATAGTATTCGTTTTAGAACGACTATTCAAAATGGCCGACCAGTAATACTGGTTAGCTCAAATCAACCCATTAATGAACCTTTTTTAAACTTCTTGTTAGAAGTTAGCTGGCCAAATGGGCAGCTATTAAAAGAATATACAGTGTTACTTGATCCTCCTGTGTTAATGCGACCAAATACGGCAATAGCCAGTAATAATGCAGGTGTACGTGCTGAACCAAGGGCGCAGGGTAGAATCACTCGTCCTGTTGCACAACAACGTCGAACAGCACCGGCAAGACGTCAGACTCCACAGCAAGTGCGCCAACAACAACAATTACAGCGTCAAGCTCGGGCAACACAACAAAAAAGAGCTCAGGAACAGCGTCAGCTTTTAGCTGCTCAAAGAAAATTTGCTGCTGAAGATGCTTCAACAGCTTCACGTACTACTCGTACAACAACAAGTAGTTACCGTGTAAGACGTGGTGATACATTATCTAAAGTAGCGAATAAACTGGGTTACAGTGGTGTTCGTAAAGATCAAATGATGGTTGCACTTTTCGAGAAAAATCGAAGAGCATTCTCTCAAAAAAATATGAACAACCTGAAATCTGGCGCACTTATGGCGCGTCCTTCATTACAGGAAGCTAGAGCAACAAAATCTAGAGCAGCCAGAGCCCAAGTACTTGCGCAAGCAAAAGCTTGGAAGAAAGCTCGTATTGCGTCAGCTAAACGTAGTGGTTCCAAAACTGCTGCAGCTGCAAAATCTGCTCGTATTGAAGTTGTTGGAACGACAAAAACAATTGATAAGGGAGAGCAAACTGGAACTGGTTCAGTTGCAGATTTAAATAAACAGTTAGGTCTACTTTCAGAATCATTGACAACTAAACAGAAAGAAAATGACGAGCTAAAGTCTAAAGTTTCTGAGTTGGAGTCATTACTGCGTAATAAAAATCGATTGATTACACTTAAAAGTGAGCAATTGGCAGGACTACAAGCCAGTATGAAGCAAGGGTCAGGAGAAACACCAGCTACCGTTACTGCTGAGACAGAAACACCTGAAGTTGCGAGTACTGAGGCACCCGTAGTGGCCAGTGCAGAAGCACCTGAAGTCGCGAATGTAGGTACAGATATTCAACAGGAAGTTGCGAATACACTAGCCAATGAAAATGGTGAGATAATTCGCGCTGAAACAGATCCTGTTATAGAGAACATTGAGCCAAAAACAGTTGAAGTGGAACCTGCAAATGAAGAGCCAGCAAGTCCATTTACAAATAATTCTGAAGAAAAAGGATTTGATGTCATGTCACTTCTTGAAGACCCTAGAGCCTTAGGCGTTGGTGGTGGTTCTTTATTGGCTCTATTGGGTGGTCTTTGGTATATGAGACGTCGTAAGAATAATGAGTATTTGGATACTGAGGTCATTATTGGTGATGGAACTGAGGTTGATGAGGTTGATGAGGATGATGAGGATGACTTTGAAACTTCAACTCAGGTAGAAGAATCTGAATTGTTTGATGACTCAGAAATGTTTGATGAGTCTGAATTTGTAGCACATGACGAAGTTGAAACAGCAGAAGTTGATACTGTTAAGGCTGAGGTAGAGGAAGAAAGTGAGCTTGATGATATTATTCAGGAAACTGATGTCTACATTGTTTACGGTCTTCATGATCAAGCAGAATCAGAGATTAGACGAGCTATAAAAGAGCATCCTGGTAATGCTGCACTGCATGCAAAGCTACTTGAAAACTATCAGGCAGCAGGTGATAAGGAAGCCTTTGAAAAAGAAGCTAAAGCTTATATGGATCTTAAATCAGATGATAAAGATGAATATTGGGGTGATATTTGTGAATGGGGTAAAGCTTTAGTACCTGAGAGCAAAATGTTTGATAACCCTGAAGAAGCTGGACAAGATGGTGGAATATCAGGCGCAGCGGCTGCAGCAGTAGCAACAGGTGTTGCGATGGTTGCTGGCACAGCAATAGCAGATGATGCTGAGTCTGATGCAGACACTAGTTCGAATGAAAGTATTGATGAAGTTGTTGCTGAGACAGCTAGTGAAGAATTTGAGAAAATTGACATTGATATAGACGTTGAAGATGGCCTTGAAGATTTTGATTTTGACAATGTACTTAATGAAGACTCAAATACTACTGACATCGATGATGAGTTTGATATCAACTTTGATGGTGGTGATGACTTTGATAAAACATTAAGTGATGATTCAATCGACATAAATCTTGATTCTGGCGATGTTGAAATGCCCGAATTAGTCGGTGAATTAGACATTGAAGCAGACCTTGATAGCTCAAATTTAAGTCTTGATCTGGATTCTGATGATTTCGATAAACTTATGCCAGAAGATCATGCTTATAAAGCGACTGACAAGGTTGAGGAAGTAGAAGAAAGTCTGGAAGAGTTAACAGCAGAGCTTAAGGAAGATGATTTAGAAGACAATCTGCTTGCTGACTTTGATGATAATCTATCATTCCTTGATCTGGATAATGACTCGGATGTTATCGAAGAAACACAAATAGAAACCAAGATTGATCTTGCCAAAGCCTATATTGACATGGGCGATATAGACGGCGCTCGTAGTACACTTGAAGAAGTGATAGAAGAGGGCAGCGAAGATCAAAAACGTGAGGCAGAAGAATTGCTTCAACATAATGGCTAATAGTATTGCTAATTATGATAAGTGATTAAATTGTAGTTTGTTTAAACCGGGCCTAGAGCCCGGTTTTTTTATGCATAAGTATTACAACTCGTACTTGTAAAACCTATGAAATATTCAGTTATAATTCCGGCAATGAAATACGTAGCTTGCATAGAATATGATGGAACCGCTTACTGTGGTTGGCAAAGGCTTAGTCATGCGCCTTCTGTACAAATGGAAGTCGAAAAGGCTCTATCCAGTGTCGCTAATCATCAAGTGAATCTTACCTGTTCGGGAAGAACGGACAGTGGCGTGCATTCAATAGGGCAGATTGTGCACTTTGACTCAGATGCGATTCGTAATGAAAAGGCTTGGCGCATGGGCTGCAACACCAATCTCCCCGACGATATTGCCCTGCGTTGGATTATGGAAATTGATGCCAAGTTCCACGCACGTTTTTCTGCAACATCGCGCCGTTATCGCTATATCATTTTAAACCAGCAAATACGTCCCGCAATTCTGAATAATAAAGTCTGCTGGTATCGAGATCATCTAAATGAGCTACTAATGCAAGATGCTGCAAGTCGATTATTAGGTGAGAAAGACTTTAGCAGCTTTCGCGCCTCAGGCTGTCAGGCAAAACATGCGATGCGGGAGTTACAGGAAATCAGCGTAACTCGTGACGGTAATTTTGTTTATATTGATATTGTCGCGAATGCTTTTTTGCATCATATGGTGCGAAATATTGTGGGGAGTTTGTTTGAAGTTGGTGATGGTAGGCGCGAGCCTGAGTGGCTTTCTGATTTATTGAAGATTAAGGATAGAAATAAAGCTGGGATAACGGCTGCTGCTTGCGGTTTGTATTTTGTGAGCGTGGAATATCCGGGGGAGTTTCAGTTGCCTGAATTGGAAAAACCTCCGGTTTTTGGTTTTTGATTTTTTATCATCCCATCTACTGGGAGAATGTAATTCCCGATATTTGAGTGGCTTTTTCGTAGCTTGCGAGCTTGTTGTTTTCCTTCTGGCTATTGGTTATAGGCTACGAGTCACTTTTCTGTCAACAGCTACAGAAAAGTAACCAAAAGAAAGCCGCCCCGCAAAAGCACCCTACGGGTTCACTGCGCTCCTCAGAAATAATGGGAATGAAGGGAAACTCGCTACGCTCAAACAACCTTCATTCTGATCCATTATTTCCTGCGGTGCTCGTTGCTTTTGGAAGGGGAGTTGTACTGGCTCTAAGAAGGTAAAACTAGTCATGGTGAGGTGAACGGCTGCACTTATGGGATTAAATAATGGGTGTTTTGGATTTTCAGTTTTAAATTCTCGGGGTTATAATTAGTAATTCTAAGTTGGGTTTAAATCTGCCGGGACTTCGTTTGATGTAGATTGGTTGGGTGCGTATGCTTGGTTGACTTGATTGATTTATGCGGATAGAATGCAGGAATGTAAATATTTAGGTGTAGAGAGGTTGTTATGGGGTTTGATTTGTATGTGGGTGCTCGTACGAGAGATTTGCAAAATGATAGTCATGCACGGTTTAAGGTAAAAAAAGATGGTGCAGGGATTTTGTCTTTTTCTAATAATGGTATAGCTAAAATTAAAGAGTTGCATTTACCTTATAAAATTGGAGATAAAGTTGAGCTTCATATAGATAAGGAATCCAATGCAATTGCTTTTAAAAAGTGTGACTCTGAGTTTTCAGTTAATTTGACAAGATATGGACGAGTTGACTCAACAAGGTTTCAAATTAATAGTAAGAATCTTGCTACCAATAAACTAGTTAAAGAGGGTAACTATGAAATTGAAGAGCCAAGAAAGTCAGAATCACAGTATGACTTTATTTTATACTTGATTGATTCTTAAGGAAAGTATGAAAAAAATTGTAAAAACATTTCAAAAGAGTAAATCGGAATTATTAATTTTCTTTATTGCAACCACTGCCTTGTGTGTTGTAGGTTTATCTCTATATATAGTCTTAATTATAATTCAAAAATAATTCCTTCGTCCTGATGAAACAATTCTACTGAGTGAAAACATTGGACATCCAACATGATCATGTGTTTGTTTATCTACTAATGTCGGATGACGTACCTTATCCGACCTACGGTTTTGTGACGTGGTCAAGGTATTCAGTAATAATAGAATGAAAAGTCACAATTATATCTCTGTATAAAATCTCAAGAATCATTTTTTGCTTAACAAAAAATGATTCCGCTGATCCCAAAAACTAGGGAGGGTGCCACTGATTCCGCTGATCCCAAAAACTAGGGAGGGTGCCACTGATTCCGCTGATCCCAAAAACTAG
>Ga0209633_10004987_pt1 | contig 11764 bp, 11 predicted proteins | sample Cruoilmetagenom1_FD_187290 | JGI IMG/M metagenome (GOLD analysis project Ga0209633, IMG submission 187290) | Oil polluted marine microbial communities from Coal Oil Point, Santa Barbara, California, USA - Sample 1 (SPAdes) (version 2) | ecosystem: Environmental > Aquatic > Marine > Oil seeps ... | reverse complement strand
CGCTCACGCGTGTCACGCCCTTTGAGAAAAAAGCAAACCCGGATCAACCACAGTGCAGGCATGGCAAAGCCCGCGCCACGCTACAGCGGCTTAGTTCCGCCGTTCTGCGATTATAAAAAATGGATGGAAATAGTTTAGAGGTGCGTTTATATAGAAGTAATCAAAAATTGTAACATAACTATCAAAATGACTATATGTTTCAAATCTATAGGCACAATTCGTACTCCCTTCAAAAGAAAAGAAGGTATGCCTATTCAATCAAGAGGCTCGAAAGGAATAAAAGGCACCATAAAATTGAAAAAAGAATATTCAGACGGCTTGCTTGACCTTGAAAAGTTCTCTCATATATATCTTATCTATCATTTTCATATGTCCAAAGGCTTTGATCTACAAGTAATACCGTTTCTAGATGATAAACTACATGGCATATTTGCAACTAGAGCGCCAAGAAGACCAAATTCAATAGGCATTTCTGTTGTCAAACTCATAAGTATAAAAGACAACATACTTGAAATTGAAAACGTTGACATGTTGGATGGAACAATTCTTTTGGACATTAAACCCTATATCGCTCAATTTGATATTCATAATATTGAAAAGAGTGGTTGGATTAACAATCTGACGGGCTATCCAAATGAGACAACATCAGACGACAGATTTAATTAATCAACTTTTGTTAGGTAAACTCCATTTGTCTGTCACGCCCTAAGTTTACATTACCTATATTATAAATTACTAATCAGAAGGAACAAAAGAGAAGAATAAGGTCAAATGTCACGCTGAGTTTATAGCTCGTAAAAAGTGATGATCCCTCCTGTGAATGGTTTTTGGTCCTTAATCCTATATAAGCAAAACGATTTACTCGCTGAAAGTACAATAAATAGATATTCATCTGGAGATAGAGATGTACTCAACTATAACAAGGATGGATCCTTAGACATCTACCTGTAAACACTGGGCTTACAGGGGGTTTCTTGCGGTCTGGACGGGAATTATTGTCAAACAAGGCTCCCTTCCCCTGCCGGGGGCTACCCTGCATAATACCAATCAAAAACCGCAGGACGCATGCGCCCTGGTTGTTTTTATACCCTCCTGCTCGCTCAAACAAGTTTGGCCCGCAGGTGGGCATAAAAAAACCCCGAGAATTTCTCCTCGGGGTTTTGATTGATTAAGCGGTCTGGACGGGACTCGAACCCGCGACCTCCGGCGTGACAGGCCGGCATTCTAACCAAACTGAACTACCAGACCTTAATCTATTGATGGCTATGGATATTTCATCAAGAACGTGCATTATCAAATGCGTGGCAAAAATAGATGAATTTTTTGATTAGCCAAAAGAAAAACTCCAAAATTTTACCAAGTAATTCCACTTACTGATGGATGTACCGAATCCACTCGATCACCCTGTCTGGCCAGGTTGACAAATGACCCTTCCCTATGGCCAGGGAATAGCCATGTCCCCCGTAAGGATAAATATGCAATTCTGAAGATATCTTGTTGGCTCTGAGCGCTCTATAGTAAGCAATGCTGTTCTCCACAGGTACAGCTTCATCATCATCAGAGTGTATGAGGATAGCGGGCGGAGTGTCTTCAGTAACCTGTAGTTCGCTTGAAAATTGTTTCACCAGCGATTCCTCTGCATCTTCGCCCAACAGGTTTATTCTCGAGCCTGAATGTTGGAAATCCAGCGTAAATGAAATCACAGGGTAAACCAGTACAGAAAAATCGGGCCTGCAACTTACCTGCTCCACAGGATCAGAATTTGAAGGATCTCCCCCATCATAATGAGTGGAAAGCGTTGAAGCCAGGTGTCCTCCAGCTGAAAAACCCATGATCCCAATCATTCCCGGATCAAGATTCCACTTTTCAGCATTATAGCGAACAAGCCTCATGGCACGCTGTGCATCCATTAAGGGTGATTTATGGGGAACGATATTGCTTTTGGAACCGGGCAGGCGGTATTTCAGAACAAAAGCTGCTATACCCCTGGAATTAAGCCAGCGGGCAATGTCACTGCCCTCCCAGTCGTATGCCAGGATGCCATATCCACCTCCCGGACATATCACAACAGCCTCACCAGTGGCATTCTTTTTTGAAGGCAGGAATACAGCAATATCGGGTTTTTGCACATTTCTTACCCGTACTATATCGGAGGTGTCCCAGATGGTTACTTCGCCGGTTTCCTGATAGTTGGGTGGAACCCCCTGCCAGAGGGGTATAATCTGGTTTTGAGCAGCAAGAGGGGCAATAACAAAGGTAATAAGCAATAAGATAACTAGTCTTTTCATGTTAGGGTGTGTTTGATTGTAAAGGGTTCTGAACTATAAATATAAAATGTTTACCCGGACTTTGTAGAAGAATACGACCTTCCACTTTCTGTGTATTAACGATTTCCGACTGTCCGCTCAGAATATCAAGCCGGTGAATTACCCAGTCAGACCCAGGGGAGGCAAGATCCAGTTCAACTGCACCGGCATCAGGAAAATAGACCAGGTAGGCTTTTCCCGGCACCGCTCTGCAGTAGGCCTCATTTTCTTCACGCTGATCCAGAAGTTCATTGTGAGCTTCCGCGCGAAAAAAATCTATACGGTTAGTAGCCATTCGCATGCTTCCTATGACTGCCCGAGCCGTATCTCCCAGTCCAAGTCCGGAAGGAGGCCGGTGAAACCTCACAGCCGCCGAACCAAACAAAGTACTTCTTATAAAACTCTGGATTCCATTGTGGGTTCCTCCCCCATGCCTTCCCAGGTCATTCCCATAGGTTTTTATATTATTGACAGGCCTGAGATTTCCTGCTTTTTTTAGTTTCTCGATTTGCCTCAAACCATTGTCCCATTGATTTTGTCCCCGCTGATGATTGTTTTGTGAGATCTCCACAAAAGCGTAGACCTCGGGATGGTCAAAGGTTTCCCTGTGTGAAATATGATCCAGGTCCCAGGGATCCCACATCTCGGTTACATAGATGACTTTTCCTTTTTCCCTGGCCTTTTTCTGTATGTAGTCGGACCAGAACCTGCCCCATTCAGCAGTAACCGATGTCTCATTATCAATGCAGTAGAGCACATGATCGAAATCCAGGGTATAGGATAACAACTTGTCTATAAATCGCTGTTGAAAATGAAGCAAGGCCATGTTGTTCTGCTGCGAAGGAATGGACCAGAAAAAAGGATTATCACAATAAATAGGATGGGTTGGTATTTCTAATGGTAGTTTAGTGCGTTCAGCAGAATAGTTAGTATTATTCCCGGGGTTGAAAGGATTGACATCCCAGTTCTCGCGGTAGAAATCAAAGGTGGCCCAGAGCTCAACCTGTACAATAATTTCCCTTTCTGATGTAAGTCTTAAGAGCTCATCAAAACGTTTCCAGTATTCCGGATTCCATTGGTCCAGGTCATATTTTTTCTGCTCAGAATCGAAATAAAAGGCCCAGACATTGCCGCTGTCACGGCTCGACATGGTATTGCGCACGTAGTTTCCTCCAACCGAAACCAGCAGATCCAGCTGTTTCTCCAGGTTCGGCAACTGGAACAGATTGTCCTCATCTGATCCGCCAAGCAATAATACCGGATCGCCATGGTATTCCCAGTACTGGGGAAAGTCCTGACTAAGCTGCAGGCCGGTATAGTCTTGAACGCTCTTGTCCTGTGCTTTTATTCCGATATTGCAGCATGTGAATCCAAGGACGGCCAAAAGAAACAATTGTCTTTTCATGTAGAGAGGTATGGGTGGTGAGTTTAAAAATAAGTAAATAAGCTGTAAATTTGAATTTTATCCCCGGTGCTTTATCTTGTGAAGCATGAAACTGCCATTCCAAGCATTTCAGCCTGATTTCGAGTTCCTGCTAAAAGTGCTCAGACGTGATCCGACAGATCGTCCTGTTCTGTTCGAGTTCATCATTAACCTTGAAACCTGCAGGATGGCAGCAGGGAGAAATGTGCAGCCGGAACCCGGCTCGCTGAACTATTATAAAATGATTATTGAGGCATTCAGGAACCTGGGATATGATGCTGCCCCGGTCTATACCTTCAATTCGGGTCTTCTGTCTTTCCCTAAAGGAGAGCAGGACTCCAAGGCAAGCAGGTCCCAAAACCAGGGGGCGATGATCACCGATAGGCAATCCTTCGACGTTTATTCATGGCCCGATGCCAGTAGCGGTAACTATGAGCTTTACAGGCAACTATCCGGCTACTTGCCCGAAGGCATGAAACTGCTTGGATTCAGCAATGGGGGAGTTCTTGAAAATGCAACCGACATTGTGGGTTTCGAAAACCTGTGTTTGATGTACCTGACCGATCCTGTACTATGCGGCGAAATCTTTAAGAACATAGGAGAAAGACTGGTGAAATTCTATTCTATCGTAGCCTCCATTGATAGTGTAGGCGCCTGTGTGGTAAATGATGACTGGGGCTTTAAAACACAGACAATGTTTCCACCAGAGATGATGGAAGAGTATGTGTTTCCTTATACACGGAAGATCGTTGAAGTTATCCATGACAACAATAAACCAGCCATACTGCACAGCTGTGGAAATGTGAAGGAGATCATGGATGTGATTATTGATGATCTGAAGCTGGACGGCAAGCACTCCTTCGAGGATGGGATCTACCGGGTGGAGGATGCCTGGGACTGGTGGTCAGATCGGATAGCCATCATTGGTGGCATTGATATGGACTTCCTGGTACGGCAGAAACCGAAAGACATTTATCAGAGATCTCTCCGATTGCTGGAAAAAACCTCTGTAACAGGCGGATTTGCCCTGGGATCTGGAAACAGCATCCCGAACTATGTCCCTGTAGAAAACTACCTGGCCATGATCCGGGCTGCCGTTGACTTTAAAGCCTAGGTACTTGCTGTTTTCTTGTTTCTCTTCCGATACCTGAGAAAGTAAAGTACAGCAAAAATAGTCAGTTGACCGATTCCTATTAATAGTAAGAACTCAGCCCATGGCCTTTTATCAGGACCATAAGGATACAGGTACCCTCCGGCAATAATGCAAATGATCCCAATTACAAGGAAACTCCAGAATTTAATTTTTCCGTAAAGACTCATAGTTTGGATATTTGGTTTAACATGTGGCATCCGATCCAGCTCCAACACAGGAAGCAGCCATTCCAGCTATCAGTTCGAAAGGTGCAACAATTCCAGCAGCCCTACATAACCAGCTATCCGCACAGTCACTCGTGGTGCAATTCATACATGCTCTCCATCCACTTTCCCTGCGGCAGCATATGGCGTCTGCATCTTTAAGGCTTGCATCCTGGCTTTCTTCCTTTAAAGATATGGAATAAACCGCTCTGTTGAAACTTAAGATCTCCTCATTTTCATACACTCTTAAGTCGCCAATACGATTCTGATCATCCAGTTTAAGAGAAAAATATGATCGGTCGTCCATGGTTTTCAGTACAAAAGACATTTTACCCCCTTCGGCCGGTCCATAGTGGGCCATGCTGAGCTGGAAGATTCCTTTGGATTCATAGAAGATGAGTGTCTGTTCGGGATCCAGTGTAGGGATGGAGTACATGATCACCGAGGTGTGATTAAAAAAGAATTTCTGCGCTTCTTCTATCATCAGGAATCCTTCCTCAATCCCATTTTCCAGAGCCTCACGAACAATGCGTTCCCGTTCAAGGTTGGCTCCCAGTAATTCAATACGGTAGATATGGTTGTCATAAAAGTAAGGGCTAACTTCTTCTCTGAGGCTTAAATCCTCATAAACCAGGGAATTGGCACTAACTTTCTCGGAGCTTTGGCTTTCTTCATCCTTATTACACCCGACAACGAAAAACAGGATAATACCTGCCATAGGCAGGAGAGCTAAGTACTTTCTTTTCATTTTCATTATAAGCAAATTTTGGTTAGACGATAATTATGCAGGCCTGAATGCACTTATATGTGTTAAGTGCCCTGCAAATCGCCTCGATGCTTGTAAAAAAATTATCTGAAATAGTTCGGAGCCCTGCTACGCCGCATCTCAGTACTAAGAGCATCAATGGTTTCCGCGTGAATGGCTTTTTCTGAAATATTCACATTTTCGGCCGGATCGACACGATGATCATAGAGCATCCTGGCATAAGCGCTATCATTATCATTCACCCACTCCGTGTAGAACCAGTGCTCCCTGATAGTAGTGATCCCGGCATACCACTGGCAAATGGCCACACCATCGCTTTTGGCCTCCTTATCATAAAGTAAGTCTTTGAAACTGTTTCCCTGCAAATGTTCCGGAAACTCCAGTCCGGCAAGTTCACAGAGGGTTGGATAGATATCCACATATTCTACAATTTCAGAGCTTGACTCCAGCTGTTTGGTGCCAGGTACCCTGACTATCAAAGGAGTATGAAGGGAAGTCTCGTAGTTACAATGCTTGCACCACAAACCGTGCTCCCGCAGGTTCCATCCATGGTCTCCCCAGAGAATCACAATGGTTGTGCGGTCCAGCTCGAGCCGTCTCAGTTCATCCAGGATCTTACCAATCTGTGCATCGGTATAACTGACACTGGCGTAATAACCATGAATAAGACTCATGGCCAGATCGTCCGATACTGGTCCGTTTGGGGGAACTCCGGCATAGGCCCTGAGTTCGCCAAAGTTATGAAGTGATTCCTTTGGAGCATTTTCGGGACTTTGATTGTTATCCGGAAGTATAACTTTACCGTCATAAATCTTCCAGAACTTCTCCGGGGCGTTAAAAGGCAAATGAGGTTTATAAAATCCAGTGGCCAGAAAGAAGGGCTTATTAAGCTCATTCAGCTTAATTAAATCCTGAATGGTCTTATCTGCAGTCTTTCCGTCCTTGTATATGGCATCTGACACATTTGCACGCTCAAAAGGAGGTCCCCTGAATCTGTCGGATGTATCCCGGGCGATATTCTCCTGGAGAGCATAGTCTCTCCAGGAAGTACTGTTAGAAAGAGGATGCCAGATCTCATCCCAACTCTCCACATCATCATCATCATGGTGGAAGATCTTGCCATTGCTGATTGTATGGTAGCCATTTTTTCTGAAATGCCCGGGAAGGGTAATAATACCCTGAGCCTCTTCATCAGCCCTGGTAAGATAGCTCAGAAAGCGGTTTCGGGCGGGCCGCAAACCAGTCATCAGACTGGCCCTGGAAGCTCCACATACAGGAATATTACAATAAGACCGTTCAAACCTGGTCCCTTCAGCTGCAAGGCGGTCAATATGGGGCGAACTGATCAGTTCTTTGCCATAACATGCCAGTTCGGGTCGCAGATCATCTACCGCAATAAACAGAATATTAGGCTGCACCGGAGCTTGATTTGTCTCACGATTACCGGTACATGATATCAAAACCAACAGGAGCCATACAAGCTGCCTCATAATGATGCTACTCTAGTGTTGTAACTATTATATAAGATCCGGATCCAGCTGAGAGTACGGTCTCTCCATTCACCTTCTTAAAATCCATCCCTGAATCTGTCAGACCCGAACTATTGATTTCCACACCAGACGCATCGCCGGGTATATGAATTGAAGCCGAGGTATTGGCAGGGATCTCCACCTTCATGGTTAGCCTCTCACCTTCCAGTTCCCAACCCGATGCAATCTCACCATACAGACTCTGATGGGTTGCCTTTGCCGAACTCAATCCTCCCCCGGGCCTGGGATTGATAATAATGTGTTTGTAACCGGGAGTATGTTCATCAATTCCGATTCCGGCCACTACCTCATACATCCATTTCCCTATGGCACCATAGGCGTAATGATTGAACGAATTCATACCAGGATTCTGGAAGGTGGAATCAGGCTTCTGTCCATCCCATCGTTCCCAGATAGTTGTTGCACCCATGGTCACCGGATATAGCCAGGAAGGATACTCCTTCCGATTAAGCAATTTGTACGCCAGGTCGTTTCTGCCAATATCTGTCAGGGTAAGTGAGATTAACGGTGTACCCAGGAATCCTGTAGTGATATGACCAAAGAGCTCCACATCTCCTGCCAGGTAGGCTGCACCCTGTTTCGTAGTCTCCTCATCCAGCAAATCAAAGGCCAATGCCAGTGTATAGGCGGTCTGGGTATGCGACACCAGGCGACCATTGGGAGTCACAAATTCCTTGTTAAATGCCAGACGTACCTTTTCTGAGAGTTCTGAGTAATAGGCTTCATCTTGCTCATGACCCAGGATCTTTGCCACTCTGGCAACGATGGAGGAAGAATAAGAGTAATAGGCTGTGGCAATCAGATCTTTATGTGTATAGGCTCCCATATAGTCAGATCTGGTAGAGGCAAATGATAACCAATCCCCAAAGTGTGGGTCTCCGTCCCAGATCAAATCTTCTCCTGCACGCTGTTTCATATACGCAATCCACTGTTTCATGCTTTCATATTGATTCTCCAATACTGAAACATCCCCATAATCCAGGTACACCGCCCAGGGAATCATGATGCCGGCATCTGCCCAGCCTGTGGCTCCTCCATGGCCAAGTACGTTAGGAATCACATGTGGGATACTGCCATCCTCATCCTGATCGGCAGCCAGATCTCTCAACCATTTGGTATAAAAGGTAGCTGCATCCACATTGAAACATGCGGTCGGAGCAAATACCTGGGCATCCCCGGTCCACCCAAGTCGCTCGTCACGCTGGGGACAATCGGTAGGCACATCCAGGAAATTTCCTTTCAGCCCCCATACGATGTTATGCTGTAACTGGTTTATCAAGGAATCCGAGCAGGTAAATGTTCCTGAGGGTTTCATATCTGAATGGATCACCATCCCCCTGATCTTATCAGCACTAAGCTCCCCTGGATATCCAGAAACCATAACATACCTGAAGCCCTGGAAGGTGAAGTGAGGCTCAAATGTTTCCTCACCTCCCCCCTTAAGAAAGTAAGTATTGGTACATTTTGCAGCACGCAGATTATCATAATACATATTGCCCTCTTTGTCCAATACTTCTGCATGCCTGAGAATAAGCACGTCTCCATTATTTCCAGAAGCCTTGATCTGGATCCATCCCACCATATTCTGCCCCATATCCACAAGCCATCCTTCCTCAGTCTTCTTGATTGAAACAGGCTCAAGCTTATTAACAATCTTCACAGGTGGTCCCTCGGGGGCAATCAATATCTTTTTTGAAATATCAAGGATTTTTGTGGCTTTCCAGGAACTGTCATCATAGGATATACTGCTCCACCCACTCAGCTCTTTATTTGCATCATATACCTCTCCATTGTAAATATCCGATTCCAGGATCGGACCGGTCGACGCTTTCCAGCTTTCGTTCGTAGTGATTACTTCACTGGTCCCATCGGTATACTCAACCATAATCTGCGCAATGGCTGCCAATTCAGTTCCATAAAAGTTTCTTTTGCGTGGTAGGTTGCCCCTGAACCAACCATCTCCCAGGACAATCCCAATGGCATTCTGCTTCTGAACCAGCTGAGCGGTAATATCATAGATCTGGTACTGTATCCTGGTAGAATAACTGGTCCACCCTGGAGTAAATTCCTGCTCTCCAACTCTTGCTCCATTGATCTCCACCTGGTATAATCCCTGCGCACTGATATACAAGCGCGCGTTTTTTATGGGCTTGCCCAGCGTGAACTCTTTCCTGAGGTAGGGAGATGGATTTGACTTGCTAACATCCTCTTCCCAGGTAGGTGTAATCCAATTTGCTTCCCAGGCTGCTTCGTCCAGAATGCCTGTCTCAAAGAATGCCGGATTACTCCACTTACTTTTCTTGCCATGATTGTCCTCGATCCGTACCTGCCAGTATACCCTCTGGTAGGACTGGAGGGCCTCCCCATCATACTTGATATGAACGCTCTGCGAAGAATTCACCTGTCCTGAATTCCAAACTTGCATTTTCTTTTTTGTAAGATAAGCAGGGTCCTGCGCAGCGCGGATCTCATAGCTTGCCTGCATGGTGTTGTCCTGGTCCGACTGGATAATCCAGCTAAACTTTGGTGCCGGATTATCGATCCCAAGCGGATTGGTAAGGTAGTCAGCGGTCAGAGAACTTACCTGCAACTGTGCACTTACAGATAAGACTAAAACCAGCGCCAGGCTGGTCAAAACTAGTTTACGGATGATCATTTTAATTGGAGTTAGTGTAGTTTCTTAAAGATAACATATATTCATTACTTGATTTCAATCACAGGGTCCTCGGAAAGAAATCCGAGAGAGATGAGAAATCGATTTGCCCCGGACAAGGTTTTCTGATAATTATCAAATTGCCTGTAGTTAAAAAAACCGTGAGCCTCACCCTCATAAAGGAACAGATCACACCTGCTCCCCACCTTTTCCATGACTTTTTTATAATACTGAACGGTTTCCACCGGAATTAGCTGATCTTCAGTTCCAAGGGAAATATTTAGCATGCTGTGAAAATTGCTCTGGAGTTCCTCCATTTCATCCTCCTCCGAAATAAAATACAATAACCGGATACGTATTGGAATCATTAAAATCTTTAGTAACCTAGCTCTACAGCAACCTGCCTGGCAATCCTCCTGCAAAACTCAGCATCTTCAGGATTATGGTTCATAAGCCTGGCCGTTTCCCCGGAGGCATCTTCAATTCTGTACAGAGTAGGTACTCTATCCGGAAGCTCTCCGCATATCACCCTTACAAATACAGAAGCACTGAGCATAGTACCCAGTTCATTGGGATGGCTTCCATCGGAGGTATAGAGATCCACCATGGGACGAAGATCCTGGGCCAATTCCCATGCAGCACCCACAGGTACTCTTACCGCTCCATTTTCCCTGGCTGCCTGCCCGTATACCTCATCGATTTCGGCCTGAAACTGCGGTACCTTTTCACGGGCCCAGGTGTTGAACAAATATGTTCTCGCTCCGAAATTTCTATTGTACTCGGAGAACAACTTTACATATTTCAACAGGCTGTCAGGAGTTTGAATGGCGGCCATACTGAAGTCCTGAAGGACCACAATATCAAAGTCTCCTTCGGCAATGATCTCTTTGGTCTTTAGCTCCCTGCCTCCAAGCCAGTGCTCTGACAAGGAGGCTCCTCCAATGGTCGATTTCCGGGTGACTAGCTTAGTTGAGGTGCCCTCAGATATGATGGAAACAATATGAGCCAGGTTATATCCATAGGTATAACTGTTGCCCACAAACAAGACTTTCAGTTCTTTCTGTTGGGAAAACAATAAACCCGAACAAAGGGTCAGACTAAAAAACAATAAGCTTACTCTTTTCATGCTGTCTCCTTATTAGTTACCCGGCTTTGAATAGCCCGCGTCTGCATCATCTATAACCACCACCCAATCAGGTCCTCCCTGCCCTTCTTTGATCAAATCTTCCCAATTGGAGAAGCTGAACTCACCACTATTCTGCACTACTCCCTGGAGAAAAGCCTGGCCATTCTTTGGATTGTACCACCACACCTTTAGTTTCTTCCCACCAATTACACTGGTTTTGATATTAAAACTCCTGTAATAGGGCAGATAAGCCATCACATAGGTGGCATCGTCCGCTCCCCAGCTGCCATCCCTGGTCACCTGGATATGATCGGAAGCATGGGATGGATTCTCGCCCAGCAGGATCTCCTGGTCAGGAATGCGGGTTAAGAAAGGTCTGGACTCCATCAGCCTTCTCAAATATACCAGTTGTCCGGCCCCGGGACTCTCCAGCGCTTTATCCCATGTTCGGTTGGGCCAAATCCTGCTTTCTTCATCATCCTTGTTCATTTGCCAGATATTGTTGTTTCCATAGGTGTGACCAAAAGCCCCTGCAAATACTGACCAGTATGCCTGTTTTCTGATCTCATAATCGTCATGCCTCG
>Ga0209633_10004986_pt1 | contig 11765 bp, 9 predicted proteins | sample Cruoilmetagenom1_FD_187290 | JGI IMG/M metagenome (GOLD analysis project Ga0209633, IMG submission 187290) | Oil polluted marine microbial communities from Coal Oil Point, Santa Barbara, California, USA - Sample 1 (SPAdes) (version 2) | ecosystem: Environmental > Aquatic > Marine > Oil seeps ... | reverse complement strand
GCGGCGAAAGCAAGCGCGACGGCGACTGAGATTGGTGGGCCCAAGGGCGCCGAGCCGACCCGTTTTGGCGACTGGGAGCGCGGCGGCCGGGCGGTGGATTTCTGACGCGCCGCGGCACTGGTTGAGAAAAAGACCACAACCATATTGAGAACACAACGTAAACATGCTACCTATGCGTGTATATGCGACCGCTCTTCTTTCCCTGCGTGATTCTCGCGCTTTTTCTGGCTCCGGCCATGGTCGCGCCGGTTTGGGCGGGGCCTGTGTTGCAGGGGCCGGTGAAGGCAGGTGTCGAGCGGGTGATCGATGGCGACACCGTCAAAATGCGCGCGCAGATCTGGATCGATCAGGAATTGATCATATCGGTGCGTGTCGCCGATATCAACGCGCCGGAACTTTTCCGACCGAAATGCGCCGCGGAAAAAGAGCACGCCCGCGCCGCAAAAGCATTCGTTGAAGATTTTCTAAAGAGCGGCGAGGCGGTCTTGCGTGATGTCGAGTACGGCAAATATGCCGGCCGCGTCGTCGCGCGCATCGAGACGGCCGGCGGCGATCTCGGCGCAGCGCTTGTCGCGGAAGGTTTAGCGGTCACAGGCGCACGCGGGGCATGGTGCGCCGGCGTTTAAGGCGAAGGGCAAGCCGCCGCAATTGCTGGTCTAACTCGATGCGCGGCAAGTCCGGCTCTATATGCGCTTGATGAAGACCTGCCTCATTTGGTCGGACCAGCCGCGGTTGAGGATTATCGCCTTAATATCCTTGGAGCGATCTTGACTAAGGCGCGGGCGGAAATTCCATTTCCAGATCGATAATATCGCCGGAGGTCGCTGCTGCGCGCAAGCGGCCGCTGGGAATCACATAGGTATTGAAATTAGTCTCCGCAGTCGACGGGTCACTTGGATCTAACAGTATCGTCGTTCGGTCTGTTATCGCCAGGTCGCGAAAACCGTCACCGTCGCCGTCGCCGATGGCCGCTGCCGTGATGAAATCGGTCGACGGCCCGCCAAAGTTCCGGTTGACGCGCGGGCTAGTGATCCGCGCAAAAGAGTCTGCAGGCAACGCGGCGAGACCATCAGTGACCGAATTGGTGTCAGGGTCTGACAATTCGATCAAGGGCGGAAACCCGGCTGTAAACAAGCTGTCGGCGAGGATAATGGCGTTCGCTGAGTCCAATATCGGACTCCCGTTGATGAACAGCGTGTCCGTGAAGATCAAATCCCGACCGGGCCCGCCAATCCAGTCAGCGCTTATCAAGGCAATATCGAAGCCGTTCGTATCGGAGAGTTTGATCGCCGTTCCGAACGCCCCTGGGAAATCGGCGAGCGACACGGTTCCATTCTGCGCCTGAACAAGCGCCTGACCCGAAACAAGATAGGCGCCGAATTGCGAACCGCCGACGTTCGACGGGCCGCCGAGAAATGTCGTAATCAATATGTCAGCGAACCCGTCGCCGTTCACGTCTCCGATGGCTTTGAGCCGCGGGCTTGAGAATGCCTCCGGAATAGAGATGCGAAAAAGCTCGGTCGCGGCGAAACCTTCAACATCGTTGAGGCCTTTGGGTCTGTTGGACAGGGCGCCTCCAGAAATGACAACTATTTCGTGCCCCTGGGGGGCGGGGGTGACTGACGGAATAATGGGTGAGTTGCCCCGCAGACCGATGAGTCTGATGAAATCGTCGATGCCGTCACCGGTGACATCCGCCGAGCCTGGTTCCGCATAATCCTCAAATTCAAACAGCCCAAATGAGGAAGGTGTAACATAACGCGCGGCTGGAAATGTCAGCGTAACGGCTTGTGTCGGGAGGTCGACGACGCCTGCAAAGAGCCCAGCTGACGTCGCGCGCGCAAGCGAGCCGTCGATGACCGGCACTGTTAGTTCTATAGCGGGATCGTTGTTCGCGATTGGATCGAAAATGCTTTCGAGAATTGCGTCGGAAGATCCATCGCCGTCAAAATCGCCGACCGGCCGGATGAACTCAAACCGAAAATTTACCTGGTCGCGCGTCGAGCGAACGCCCGGCGGAAACGAGTCGTTCGTCAGGTCAATGAAAAACGGACCAGAGAAGGCGTCGGAGAATTCATCCGGAAACAGTATGGTTGCGTCGAAATTCTGATTTGCTGTCGGTAACAATTTATCCGTTAACAATCCCGCATATTCTATCGACCCTCCAGCGGGGGTTGGCAAAAAGCCGTGCACGAATCTTTCGATTGTGACTCCGGTCGCTCGCAGCTGGCGCGCCCCTCGGAAAGCACCCGGCGCAGTCGTCAAAAATTGCAGATCCGTGGCGATCGGGGTTTCGCCTATCGTCTCATTGCGGAATAAAATGTATCCGGGATCAGTGGATCCCGGAGGGACATTGGCGGGCTCGGCGGACGCGATCAGAAAATCGTCTATCCCGTCGCCAGTTAAATCGCCAACCGGCGACGGCCCTTGGCTGCCCGAGATCCGCGCAATGCCGTCGAGCGGGATGTTTGTGACGGTGACCGTCACGTTGACCCGGGTCGTCGCCTGACCATCATTGGCGTTAATCGTGATCTCGTAAACGTTATCGCCATCAGCGTCGGCAGGCGTTTCGAAATCAAGCGGCGCTGCGGCCGACAATTCCTGCCCGGTTAAACTAAAGAGCGCGGCATCCGGCCCTTCTAGAGAGGGAGAAATAGTTGTTCCATCCGGATCGCTCACTTGGACAGCGCCGACCGTGGTTTGCCCCTCGACAAGCATCAATGAGGAGGAGACGCTTATCGTCGGTGGATTATTCGCCGATGGCGCAGGCGCCGGTGCGCCGTCCCCTACAGACCCGCCGCAAGCTTGCAGCGTCAGATATGCGCCGCCAATCAATAGCGCAGCTTCTTTATTAATACTATATTTCACTGAAATGCCCAAAGTTCTGCCTAAAACCCATTCTCATGCCCCGCATGTCTTGGTTACACAAGATCAATAGTTATAACAACATGCAAGAACCATGGCGTGGATTTGTGTGCGATTTAAGCGCGAGGCAGTCAATGCGAGGCCTTTCTGCATCTGATCTTATAGGGATAAAGAGATCCGTAGCGATCTAACCCATGGCAATGCGGCGTTAATGACGCTTTCCGTCGTCATCTGAACCACGTCCTGCGGGTGATTGATTGTCGCCAAACTAGCCATTCGACTAGCCAGGTTCTCTGACTGCAAAGGGCCAACAATTGACATTTTGAAAGTTACCGGCGGGCGTCTAAGTGACGTCTTACCGATAAAACACGGTCTCATTGCCCGTGAACGACCACGGCTCTTCTAGGTCTATGCAGGAAAGCGCATCGCCGCGTGCTTCTATTTTTAAAAGCGCCGGGCCCGCTTCGCCGCTTTGGCGTTCGAGAAGGACAACGCCGTTAATCAGCGGGCCGACGAAATTTGTGCGAAGCCTTTCGTAGCAATAAACTTCGCCGTCGCGCACCTCGTCGAATGATGTATTGATGCGCCCGTCGCCCTTTTTGAATGAGAGAAAACCCTTCGCCGCGTCCTCGCGTTCAGCTTCCATAAACGGCGCCAGGCCGACAAGGTCTGGCGTCAGCGATGTCAGCCGCCCATGCAATGAAAAGATCAGCCGGCCGGGGTCTATCGCGTCGGCGGCGAGGGCAACCGCGCTGACCTTTGAGGTCGCTGCGTTATGCGCCGCATCGGTAAACCACACGCCTTGGGCGGCGCCTTTCTCATCGGCGATGGCGGTGCGGCAGGCGTCGTCGCCTTTTGCCCGCCGGATCCCCCAGCTGTCGCCGAGTTTCGCCGCCCATACCGGCTGTTCGTCCTTAGGCAGATAATCGATTGGGCAGCGTGCGCGGCTGGTGTCCGGCGTGATCGCGGCCAGGAGCGATGGCGGCGCGTCAAAAACCGCCGCGCGGGCGTAAGGGTTTGTGCTGTAGCGTTCCGGCCGCTCGAGGGCGGCGGGGGAAGCGGCAAGATCATGGAGGCCGACATCAAACCCGTCCGCCTCACCAATCGCGGCGCCTTCATGCACGCGGATTTGCGTCTCTATAGCGATATGGTCGGGGCCGCCGAATTCTTCAAAGGCTTCCATGCCGCCGGCGCGGGAGATGATGTCGTCGCTGATCGCGTCGAGGCGATCGTAGTAGAAAGAGATATTCTCGCAGGAGCGGAAATGCACGGTCCATGAAAGGCCGCGCGCGCGGCCGTCGGCCTTGCGATCGACTTTTCGTTCCAGCGCAACGATGTCGGCTTTCGCGGGCGCCAGCGCGGTTGTGGTCCGGCGCTCAAACCCGGCGTCTGCGCGGCGGGTGTTGATGCGGATATAGGGCGCGGGCAAAACCTCGCCGGGCGCAGTGACGCCGCCCAACGGCGATACGCTCAGAACATCATCGATCGGCGCGAACGGTCCCGAGAGACGGGGCTCACCAATGGCGCAGGCGCGCGCGGAGATTGGCGTTGTCTCCACCGATGCGGCGACGGCCGCTGCGCGCCGGGCGGCGTCGCGGCCTGCATTCGGGTGCATGATCGTCGCGATAAGAAGCGCGGCGGTGAACAGAACCGCCCCAAGTCGCGTAAAATAGCCGGCGCCTGACATTAGTATCCCCACTCAGTCCCCTGTCGGAAAATCCTATCTCGATGGCGGTAAGTCAAGGCGGCAGAGCCGTTCGGGCCACAGGCAAGGGGGAATCGAGGCTCCGCGAGGCGGCTGCAAAGTGGCTTATTTGCTGGCTTGGTTAACGGCGAGGCATCAAATGGCCAAATGACGCAGGCGTATGGGCCGCCTGCAATACGTTTAGTGCCGATTGCTTTGGGCTCGCAGCGCAGAGAATGACATTGATCGAAATACCCGTGTTAGTCGCTCCCATAATCCCACCACCAAGGCGCATGCGTGTCGCCAAGAATAAGCTGAGCGATTTCGGGATAGATCAATTCTGCGCGCACGCTATTTGCCAACATGACAAGGCACCGCCTCCGCGCTTCCTGGCAGATCACCATATTGCCTGTCCACGGATTATGGCCGCCTTTGGACCAGGTCAGGCCGTCGGGGCCGTTATACGTAACAACGCCAAGCCCTGCGGAAAGATTGATTTCTGGACCACGAGGATCGGTTTCGCTCGCAAGCGAAGGGAACTGTCTCGCTGAGCGAATGGGTAGCTGCGGGCGGACGAACTCAGCGCGAGACGCAGCAGTGAGCCCCTCTCCCCGAAGCATGCCCCGCCACATGTGCGCTTGATCGGCAATTGTCGTGTCCATTGAGCCGGAGGCGCTTACGTAGCTTCGCTCATCGTGCGGTTCGAAAGAGTCATCCATCGCGTAGCCATCAGCGAGGTTTTTAGCGAAGTCATCGCGCCACTGCATGCTGGTGCGCCGCATCCCGAACCGATCGAAGATGCGGGCCTGCATCTCATCTTTGACGTTGAGGCCAAAGCCCTCTTCAAGAACGGTCTGTAGAATGTAAAACCCTTCGCCGGAATAGGCGTAGCGTCCGCCTGGCGCAAAATGAAACTTTAAGTCCTGGTTCTCTTCGAGAAATCTTAAATTGGTCAGTCCTGTCGAATGCGTCAGGATAATGCGCGGGGTTAGCGCCTTCCATTGGTCATCTCCTTCGAGCGACCTCCAGTCTTCATATTCAGGCAACGGACGAGGAAGATATTCGTCGATCGTTTTATCGAGATCAATCACCTCCTCATCGACAAGCTGCAGCACCATGTAAGCGAAAGCGGCTTTTGTCAGCGACGCGCCGTACATGATCGTGTCCGTTTCGAGCGGCAGTTCGCGTTCGACATTTCGATATCCGTAGCTGGCGACATGTTGAATTTCACCGTCGTCGATCACTGCGATCGCGAGGCCTTTCACATCTTCAGACGCCATCAACCGCTCGACTTCGGCATCAATGAATGATTCAGCCGGGATTTCTGCTATCGGCGAACGCGTGCACGCCGCAACGACAAAGCTTATCAAGGCGATACAGAGAATACGCGGACAAGCCATATGGTTGATTGCTTTCATTGGAAGAGTGAACTCTCGAATTAGCCGCCCGGCGGCGTTGAACATAGCGGCAAATTCCCAAAACAAACCATTCGCCGACATGCATTTTGTAACAGCTTCTAGCCGCGCCAGAAGGCCGGCGACAGGACCACAAGGATGGTGAAAAGCTCCAGCCGGCCGAGCAGCATGCCGGCGGAAAGAAGCAGTTTGGCAAGGTCGGGGAGCGTTGAAAAATTCCCAGACGGTCCGACAACATCACCGAGCCCGGGCCCGACATTGGCGATCGCCGAGCCGGCCGCCGATAGCGCCGTCAGCGTATCAAGGCCGAGGCCCGACAACAAAACGGCAATGGTCGCGAAGGTGGCGAAATAGACAAAGAAGAAACTCAAGACCGAGACGAAGACATCATCGGTCAGGGGCCGGCCATTATAGCGCGCGACAAAGACGCCATTGGGGTGGGCGAGGCGGCGCGCATAAACGGTGAGCGCGGCGAGCGCCACCTGAAAGCGGAATATCTTCATCCCGCAAGAGGTCGAGCCCGCGCAGCCGCCGATAAACATGATGCAGAAGAAAAATCCGACCGCGAACGGGCCCCAGGCGTTATAATCCGTCGTCGCATAGCCGGTGCCGGTGATGATCGACACGACGTTGAAGACCGCAAGGCGGAACGCGGAAAAAAGATCCATATCGTCAAACAAAGTTAGCACCCGGAACATCATGATGATGGTGAGGGTGGCGACGACGCCGAGAAAGAACCGGATCTGGCTGTCGGCGAAAAGCCGCCCCCAGGCGCCCCGCAACAAGGCGGCGAGAAAAATCCCGAAGGGCAGGCTGCCGATGATCATGAAGACGGTGACGATAAGATCGAGCGGCGCGCGGCCCACCGTCAAAAAAGCGCCGAGCGAGGCGTCCTTGGTTGAATAGCCGCCGGTCGCGACTGTCGTCATCGCATGGTTGAGGGCGTCCCATGCGGGCATGCCGAACGCCCAAAGGAGTAAAAAGCAGAGCGCGGTGAAGAAGACATAGATGAGGCTGAGCGCGAGCGAATATTGCGCCGCGTTGGCGATGAATTTCTCCGACGTGTCCCAGGCCTCGCTTTTGAAGATCTGCATCCCGCCGACCTTCAGCGCCGGCAACACGGCAAACGCCATGATGACGATGCCGACGCCGCCGAACCATTGCAGCATGGAGCGCCATAAGAGCGCGCCCGGCGGCGCGTCATCAAGCCCGGTCACGACCGTTGAGCCGGTGGTCGTCAGCCCCGACATCGCTTCAAAAAAACCGTCCACATAAGAAAGCTCAAGCCCGCCAATGGCGAGCGGAATGGCGGCAAAGACGACGAGCGCAAACCAGCTCGCGGCGGTGAGGAGAAAACCCTCGCGAATGCTGACTTGGTTGATCGGCCCCCAGCTCGCCGCCGCCGCGCCGCCGCCGGCGAGGACGGAAATGATCGCGCCGGTGGCGAACGCCGTCCAGTCCGCGCGATGGGTCTCGTCCGCAGACAGAAGATCGACGCACATGGGGATCAGCATCATGACGCCAAGGGCGGCGACGAGGACGCCGATCACCAAAACGACCGGGCGAAAAGCTAGCATCGGGCTCCAGCCTTATTGCCGCCGCCGCGCTCAAAAAGCGCCCGGCGCGCATTCAATCAGTGGATTTGTCGCAATTCATGCGGGCTGTCGAGGGAGAAGGCGGGAATATTCACTTCAAAGGTCTCCCCGTCGGTTGTCTCCATGCCGTAGCGGCCGACCATCAGGCCGGAGGGCGTCGCGAGCGGCGCGCCGGACGTATATTCAAAGCCTTCGCCGGGGCGGATCACGGGCTGCTCGCCGACGACGCCGTCGCCCGAGACCTCATCGGTAAGGCCCTTGGCGTCGGTAATGCGCCAATGGCGGGTGCGCAGCTGCACCACGTCGCTCGATTCATTGTCGATGCGGACGGTGTACGCCCAAACGTAACGCGGCTCGTCCGGGTCCGACTGATCGTCGAGATAATACGGCTTCACGCTGACGCGGATGCCGTTCGTCACGCATTCATAATTGGGGTCGCTATGTTCACTGGCCGTCATGACGCTTTACCGTTGCGATCGTTTTTTTGAATGGCTCTAATGTCAACATTAAGGCGCTGCGGCGCGTTAGGCCAGCCGCCGGGTCATTTTCAACGCATTGGGGAAAGATGTCCGGTGAATTCGCCTAATTTCGCAGCGTCGCCCTTGCGCCCGCCCGACCCGGCGGGCAAACCGAAGGCGATGAACCAGTTGCAAACACCAGACGGCGTCCTGTCGGCGGAGATGATCGCCGGGTTGATGAAGGCAGGCGCCATTACCGGCGCAAGGCCGCAGAAATTGCAGCCCGCGAGCCTCGACCTCACGCTTGGGTCTCGGGTCTGGCGGGTGCGCGCCTCGTTCCTGCCGTCCAAAATGCGCACGGTCGCCGCCCGGCTCGGCGACGGGCTGGCGATGCAGGAGATTGATCTCGGCGATGGAGCGGTTTTCGAGCGCGGGTGCGTTTACCTTGTTGAGCTGAATGAAAGCGTCGCACTGCCGGATGATTTGATCGGCGCGGCCAATCCGAAGAGTTCGACCGGGCGTATTGACGTCTTTGTGCGCCTTGTCACGGATTACGGCGCCGCCTTTGACGAAATTCCGGCGGGCTATGAAGGCCCGCTTTACGCGGAGATCAGCCCAAGGAGTTTTTCGATTAAGGCGCGGGCGGGCTCAAGTCTCAACCAGCTTCGGCTAAAGCGGGGCGCCTTTCGCCTTGATGACGCAGAGCTTGGCGGCTTGCACGCGCAAACGCCGCTGGTCGACGGCGAGGCGAGGATCGATGGCGGGCTGGGCCTAAGCGTCGCCTTGCGCGGCGACGCGGCCGGTTCGGGCGATGCGATTATCGGCTGGCGCGCCCGGCGGCACTCGGCTTTGATTGACGTCGATGAAATCGGCGTTCTTGACGCCCATGATTTTTTCGAGCCATTGGGCCCGCAGAAAAGCGGCTTTATTATTCTGGACCCGGATGAGTTTTATATTCTCGCCTCCAAGGAAGCGCTCGTCATTCCGCCAGACTATGCAGCGGAGATGACGCCGATCAGTCCCGGCCTCGGGGAATTCAGGGTTCATTACGCCGGCTTTTTCGATCCGGGTTTCGGCTGGTCTGAGGCAGGCGGATCAAACGGCAGCCGCGCGGTTCTGGAGGTGCGCAGCCATGATGCGCCTTTCGTTCTGGAAGACGGCCAGCTGGTGGCGCGGCTTGTCTATGAACGGATGGCCGAGCGTCCGGCGCGGGTTTATGGCGACGACCTTAAATCAAACTATCAGGGCCAGGGGCTCAAACTGTCGAAACATTTCCGCTAGAGCAATGGCGGAAGCGGCGCCTCAGATGGAGCGCTCCTGATTTAACCGGTGGCGGTCGCCATAACCGGTTTGCCTATAAGCCTGGGTTGCTCTCATTCTGTCGCTCGCCGGCGCCATGCTTTGGCCCGTCCGGGCCGCTCGCTTTTAAAGCTCAATCATTCCCGCATCTCGCGCCCTTAAGTCCGGCTTGACAATGATGCACCGTTACACATAATCACCGTTATGCCAAAACGGGTAGATATAACAGCGCAACGCCGGATGATTACGGACGCCGCGATCTCCGTTATCGACCAAAACGGCCTCGATGGCGCGCGATTGCGGGATGTCGCGCGCGTTGCGGATGTAACGACTGGCGCGGTAACGCATTATTTCGACGGCAAGGATGCCGTCATGGAAGCAGTGCTTGAGGAAATTGTAAGGCGCACGCTGGCGCGGATGGATACCGTCAGTGGGCGAAATAAGTCTGCGGACGTGTCGGTTTTCATAGGCAGGGTTTGTCAATATCTTCCGATCGGCGAAGCAAGCCGCCAGGAGTGGCGCGTTTGGCTTGCATTCTGGGGGCGAGCGATAACCGATGAACGTCTTCGCGCTATACATCGCAGCTATTACAGCGCGTTTCTTGATCGAATGGTCGCGCTTTTATTATCGCTAAGCAATGCAGGCGCTAAGCCTACCCGAAAACAGGCGCGCAAATGCGCAGACGCCTTGATGGCGGCGATTGACGGCGTTGGCGTGCGCGCAACGCTTGAGCCTGACATGTGGCCGCCAAAGCGCCAGCGCGACACGCTCACATCGCTGCTAATGCCGATGCTTGCGGACTTCTCTAACGCAACAGCCGGCGCCTGAGTGCGCCGAAAGTCATTACGACAGGAACCCCGGTAAATGCCGAACCGCAATATGAATATTGACGATCCGCTTGACGATTTCTCGCAGCGCGAAATCACCCTGGATGGCGTTAAGAAGATGATTCACGTCGCCGGTTCCGGGCCGGCCGTGATTATCATGACCGAGATGCCGGGCATCATCCCTCATGTGGCGCGGTTCAGCCGGTGGGTGCGGGACGCCGGTTTCACCGTCTACATGCCCTCTCTCTTTGGCCGCGACGGCGCCGTAGCAAACGCCGAGGAGGCGGCGGCGGTCTTTCAGCGGGCGTGCGTCAGCGCCGAATTTCGCGCGTTCGCCGGCAAAGGGTCCAGCCCGGTAACGCTGTGGCTCCGCGCTCTTGCAAGGTTAGCGCATAATGAATGCGGCGGGCCGGGCGTTGGCGCCATCGGCATGTGTTTCACCGGAAACTTTGCGCTGACGATGACGCTTGAGCCCTCAGTGTTGGCGCCGGTCTTGTCGCAGCCGTCTCTTCCACTCGATGATCCCGCAGACATCGAAAGCTCCGCGGAAGAAATCGAGGCCGTCCGGCGCCGCCTTGAAAAAGACGATCTCACGGTCCTCGCCTATCGCTTTGAGGGGGATCAGTTTTGCATGGCCCAACGCTTCGCCGCCTATCAAGAAGGGCTTGGAGACCGCTTCATCGGGCGCGTCCTGCCGGACAGTGCGGCCAATACCGATGTTCCGCCATTCACCGAGCAGTTCGTCGTGAGTCCCCACTCCGTGGTCACCGCTCATTTAATTGACGAACGAGACCAGCCAACAATTGCCGCGCGCGACGAGATCCTGTCATTTTTTGCAGAGCGCCTCATCCCATAGGGGAAACGTCGGCGCCGTTAGAGCCCGTTACTCCGGCACATAGTCTGGCAGGAATGTTTCCATCTCCGCGATCACGCCCTGAAGATATTCATCCGCGGCGGCGGCGCCTTGCTCGTTGGAGATCGGCGTGATCAGTCTGACCAAGGCGCCGTCCGAACGTTTTTTGAAGACGGCGTCAAAGATCAGCCAGAATTTCATCGTGAATTCATTGGCGACTTTGCGCCCGCGCTGATCATACCAGTAATAAACGAGCTGACGCTTGTCCCGGTTTTGAATAATGAGACGATTATACGTCATCGTCGCATCGCCCGATGTTGTCCGCTCGACGATATCGTGATTTGTGATTTGCCAGCCGCCGCCGGGAATGCATTGGCGCGGGGAGTGCCAGGAGCGCCCATCTCTTTGTGCGTCGAGATAGGCCATATACAGATTAAAGATTTTGCCGTCCGGCGAGGCAAAGTTCGCGACGATCGTATCATCGGCGCCCAGAACTTCGGCGACGGTCGGGTCCATCGGTTTAGTTTGGTGGCGCAGTTCCGGAAATTCCGCCGGTACGCTCGCGAATTCTTTGCGCTCGGGAATGATCAGGGAATCCGTGGTCAAAATCTGTGACAAGGCGAAAAACACTGCGAGGGCGCCAATCACGCCGCCGGCTATCACAGGCAATTTCAAGCCGCCGCGGCTTGGCGGAACCGGCTTAAGGTCCGGCGCGCCAAGCGCCTCAAGCGCGCTGCGGCGCGGCTTGGAAAAAAAGCTGAGCGCGGCA
>Ga0209633_10004985_pt1 | contig 11766 bp, 14 predicted proteins | sample Cruoilmetagenom1_FD_187290 | JGI IMG/M metagenome (GOLD analysis project Ga0209633, IMG submission 187290) | Oil polluted marine microbial communities from Coal Oil Point, Santa Barbara, California, USA - Sample 1 (SPAdes) (version 2) | ecosystem: Environmental > Aquatic > Marine > Oil seeps ... | reverse complement strand
ATATTTAACTATTTCTTTATCATTTAGATAGTATGTGATTGCATTTTCTTCCCATAAAAGAGAAAAAGTATTTAAATTATTTGATAATCCTACTTCTTGATAGTCTTTATAATAATATTTTTTTAGCCTATGATTGTGAACTTCTGAGTGTAGACAGAAAAAAACATTATCAAGATTACGACCAATATGTTCCACTAAATCTATTTCTCCACTTTTTGGCCAGTGCCCATATTTACCTTCTTCACTCATAAGCCATACAGCTGGCCATGTACCACTACCCTTAGGTAATTTTAATTGCACATCAATTCTCGCGTATTTGAAAAAGAATTTACCTTTTGTATCTATTCTTGAACTTTCATAAACACCTTCTTTTAATGTTCCTTGAATAACAAGTCCTTCATCAAAATAAAGATTCTCCAATTTATCAACATAGTGTTGTTTCTCGTTATTTGCCCATTTGTCTCCTACTCTTATATTCCAATAATTTAAATCTAATTCTGAATCATTAGTAAAATCAAAATGTTTTATTAATTTCATGAATTTCATCTATCTTAAAACTTTTGTAGTTTCACCATTTATTAAATAAGTATCTACGGTAATAGTTTCAGCAATTCTGGCTTTGTTTTTATCAGATATTAAAGCAAGAATTTGTTTCGCAGCCATTTTACCCATTTTAGTTGTATCTTGTTTAATTGTTGTTAATCTAGGGCTAATCATTTGGCCTAAATCAATTCCATCAAAACCAACAATAGAATAATCCTTAGGAACAGACTTACCAGCTTGATGGATTGCTTGAATAGCTCCAATAGCTAACATATCACTCGCACAGAATATTGCGGTAGGTTGATCTTCTAATTCTAATAATTGATTCATTGCTCTGAATCCATCTTCTTTTGAAAAAAACTCTCCAGAAGCCATATATTCTTTAGGTAGTTCTAAGTTAAGTTTTTTCATCGCAGACTTAAACATTTTCTTTCTTAATCCACCAATATATAAATAATCAGCACCATAAATATTAGCAATTTTCTTATGACCTAAATTAGCCAAATATGAAACTGCTTGTCGTACTCCTGCTTGGTTATTGGAAGTTATATTTTTTACATCTGCATAAGCATAATCAATTAAAACTAACGGTACATTTGAGTTATATAAACTTTTCATCTCTTCAGATGCAAAATCGCCACATAAAACGAAAATTGCCTCTACTTGTTTACGTTTAGAATGTTGAAGAAACGATCCATTTTGTTTACCCATATTATTTGATAAAAACAACATATCATAACCTGCGGCTTCAACAACAGTTCGAAAACTTTCTAAAATCTTCGAAAATAATGGGTGTTGTAGACCAACTCCAGCAACTTCTTCAAAAATAACTCCAATAGTATAAGACTTTTGAGTTACTAAACTTCTTGCTGATAAATTTGGTATATACGCCATTTCATCACATAAATCTAATATCTTTTTCTTTGTTTTATCTGATATATCCGGATAATCATTAAGTGCTTTTGATACTGTAGTAATACTAAACCCAGATCTTAAAGCTACATCTTTAATCGTCACCATAATTTCCACACTCCAATTAATATATTTATAAATAACTAAATCGTTTTCTATTTTTATTATAGCACAACAACAGTATATTTACGTAGAATATATAATTTTCACTAAAAACTTTCGGTGTTGCTAAAAAAGCATATAAAAAATGACTCCAATTAATATAGGTGTCATTTACTTTATATATTCTATCAGATCTTCAATTTTGGAAGTAATAAAAATATCATTTACTGTTTTTTCATTACTAATATCTAATAAATCAGATTCATTTAACACTTTTAGTACTTTATAAGGTTTACTAGTAAATATCACTACCTTATTTTCTAATTTATTAAATTCCTTTAAGCTTATTAAATTAGATGATACAGCCTTAAATCTTATGCCGTTTATAGTTCCTTTTTTTAAGTCCCAAATAATCTTTGAATTAATAGTTACTTGGTAATTATTTGTGATATTAATTATTTTTACAAAATATGATTTATTATCTGTGATAACTTCGAAATCATAAACACCTAAAGATTTAGTTTTAATTTTATATATTCTTTTTAACTTTTTTATAATCTCTCTTTTTCTCATATCTTTCTCCTATAGAAAAACACACAAAACTAATGGTTTCATGTGTTTATTTTATTAAATAAGTCCTTCTCTTTTACATACATCTAAAATATACTCTTTATGACTGATAAAAATAGAAATTACTTCTTTCAATAACTGATATTCTCCTTTATGAAGAACATATCCATGTTTATGAATATGATTTACAAATCCTTCTTTCATATTTTCATATGTTACATCCAAAATATTATCCATTGCACGTTTACCATCTTTTTTCCAGTAATAATGCCAATCATATCTTTTTTCATCATCTTCATAAACAATTTCAAGACAATCTCTTAAATCTGCATTTTTTTCTTCAATAATTGTATAAGAAACTTGCCCTTTATCTTTATATCTTAATTTACCAGAAATTCTCATGTTTCCCATATAATCATCTCCTTAATATATATTATCATTATACTACTTTTATATATTAATTGTTATATATTTCTAAAAACTTTGTTAAATCATTACCTTCAATATATATCTCACCAATGTCTCCATGAGTGTCATCCCCAACTATTCTGTGGAAATCACTACCCCCAGTAATAATTAAATTTCTATCTTTAGCGATTTTTCTAAATTCTTCTTCCTCACCTGGTTTATTTCTAAAATATACTCCTTCAAACCCATCAAAGTCTTGACTTAATACATATTCTTTAATATGAGATTTAAGTAAAGTAGGGTGCGCAAGTACTACCACACAATTATTTCTTCGAAGTAAATCAATACCATCTTTCACACTTAACTCACAAGCCGGAACATAAGCTTTAGAGTTATCACCAATAAACTTAATAAAAACTTCATTAAAAGCATATTCAGGATAATTGTTAACTATTGCTTTAGCTATATGAGGTCTAGTTACAACTCCCTTTGAATATGAAAAGACTTCATCATAAGTTATTTCAATATTAAAAAACTCTTTTAAATTCTTAATAAATTTCCTAGCTCTAGTTTCTCTTGCTAGTCTTATTTCTTTATAATAATTTATGATTTCTTCGTTATTATATGAGTTTCCTCTAAAATAACCCAAAACATGGACTGGACTATTTTCACAAGTGGTAGATAATTCAATTCCTGGAAGATAAATAACTCCTAAATCTTTAGCTACTTTCATGTTCTCATCAACTAAAGTACAAATATCATGATCAGTTATCGAAATAAGATCACAATTATGTTCTTTAGCTCTTTTAATAACATCAAAAGATGAAAGAGTCCCATCTGATGATGTGCTATGCATATGCAAATCAGCCTTCATTTTAACACCTCTTCTTCTATATAAAAGTACCATATTTTAAACTCTAAAACAAACAATTAACCTCCTTAATTATCCATATATGATATAATGTTTACATTAAGGAGGAGTTAATATGTTTGATGTTGTAGAAAAAAATATTTTAGAGATTCAAGACGCCTTAAATAAAGGCATAATAACTTCAAGAGATTTAGTTTTAATATACATGGATCGAATATCTAATGTAGATAACGGGAACCCTAAATATAACTCTATATTAGAAGTTAACCCTGATGCCCTAAACATTGCTTCTGTATTAGATAAAGAACGTCGAGAAGGAAAAATAAGAGGGTTAATGCATGGTATACCAGTAATTCTTAAAGATAATATAAATACATTAGATAAAATGCATACTACCGCAGGTAGTCTCGCCTTAAAAGATAACTTCGCAAATTATGATGCAACAATAACTAAATCATTAAGAGATAAAGGTGCAATCATCTTAGGTAAAGCAAACCTCACAGAATTCGCAAACTTTATGACTTACAATATGAGAAACGGATATAGTTCTCTTGGTAAAGAAGTATTATGTCCATACAACCTTGATGAAGATCCTTCTGGATCAAGTGCAGGAAGTGCAGTAAGTGTATCACTTAACTTAACTCCTGTTTCAATAGGAACCGAAACTGGTGGTAGTATTATGTCACCTTCAAGTAAGAATGGTGTTGTAGGTATCAAACCTACATTAGGATTTGTGAGTAGAAAAGGAATTGTCCCAATATCATCTACTCTTGATACAGCTGGACCAATTGCTAAAAATGTAACTGACGCAGCAATCCTTCTTAGCGCAATAAGAGATAATGATCCTAGTGATACAATAACTCTTGAAAAAGAAGACAAATTTATTGATTATACAAAACACTTAAAAAAAGATGGCTTAATAGGAGCACGAATAGGAATAGACACAACAAACTTAGATAAATTATCAACTGCTAAAAAAGAAGTGTTTCATAATAACTTAAAAGCAATGGAAAACGCTGGGGCAGTAATAATTGATAATTTAAACATAAAACAAACAGAATTAATTTTTAATGTAATGAAATATGAGTTCAAAAGCAATATAAATAATTATTTAAGTTCTTTAGGATCTAACACAAAAATAAAAACCTTAAAAGAAATAATTGATTTTAATAGAAACAATGATGCTTTATGTCTTAAATATGGGCAGTTCTTATTAGAGGAATGTGAGTACAATACATCTGGAAGGATGAATGAAGTAGAGTATTATAACAGTATAAAAGAAAGAGAAGACACAATAAAGATCTTAGATAAGATATTCATAGAAAACAACCTAGACATAATATATTTTTCAGCATACACAAGTCTTGGTCCACATTGTGGATATCCAACAATGACTATTCCGTCAGGAATAGATAAAAACAACATACCTATTGGGACTTACTTTTTAGCTCCAAAATATAAAGAAGAAAATCTAATTAAAATAGGTTATGCTTTAGAACAAATTATTAATAAAAGAGAAAACCCAATAAAATAAAACGGCTAAATTTAGCCGTTTTTTAATTTATATAAAATATACTACTAAGAACTGTAACACACCAATTAGAGCACCTAGAAACAATCCAATAATTTCAATATGTTTTAATTCTCTAGACATTAATCCAAAAATTATTTTTTCAAATTCAACAAAATCTAACTCATCAATTCTCTCTTTAACAATCTCTCTAATATTTAGATTATCAAGACTGGTTTTTTGAAACTCATCTATCATTTCATCAAATAGTTTATCCCCATCTTTTTCAATAAAATCAGAAATCATTTTATCAACATCAGGCATAAACATCTTTACCATCGATGGAATAATTTCTGTAATCTTAGATTTAAGAGTTTCTTTTAAATTACTTTTAACTTCATCTAAGTTTTCTTTATTAAGAATCTTATCAAAAATAACTTCTTTAGATAATAACTCATTTTCAATTGTATCAGCTAAAGAAATTGCCATTTCATCTTTTCTTTTAGGAAAGACCCCTTGAAATTTAAAAAACAATATTTTAACAGGGTTAATTGGTCTAAACAGTAGCTTAATTGCCACTTTATTGGTTATCCATCCAATAAATCCTCCAATAACTACCATTATCGCCAGTCTAATAATTGTGTCCATAAAACCTCTCCTTATAAGTGAATTAACTTCTTGTTTTTATAATATAACATTACATCAGTAAACACCATCAAAAAGTTAACGGCATATAATACTAAAACAAAATCTAAATTATATATTATTTTATGAGCCATACCAAATAAATAACCAAGCATAACTACATACATAAACATCAAACTTTTTCCTTCAACACTTTTTGTTTTTATACTTTTTAAAATTGATATTGGCCAGGCAAAGCCAAAACAAACTAACATACCTATTTCAAATAGACTCATTTCTATAACTCTTTATCGATAGATTCTTCTTCTAAACTTAAATCTACTTTGAATAAATCACTAAGATGAGTATCTAATTCTTTCCCATTCAAGAAATAATTATAGAAAAGTGTATTAGTCTTTTTTTCTAATCCTATTACCACTGTATTTTTGTGAATTACAGCACTAAATTTTAAATAGTCTTTTTCACCTTGATCAAAATTATCAGATACTAGTAGAATCACTTTAATTATAGAAGGTTTCATTACATAACCTGATAACTCATTACTTAATGCTTTAGGTGTAGCAGAAACTGCATCAGTTTCTAAATCATTATAGTAAACAGCTAGACCTAATGTATGTATGGAATCATCAATTTTTTTAGAAGCAATAACATAAACATCATTTTTAACAGCTAGTTCATAATCAATATCATATAATTTTTGAAATAGATCTTTATCAAAAAACTCAATTATTTCGTCACTTACTTTAAACTCTTTATGATTACAAATTCTTAAATATTCAACATGTTTTCTCGTATAAAAAATATATTCTTTAAAAACAAATTGATATAATACTGCCATTATAGTAATAACCATTAATAAAGTCATAAAGAAAGATATTACTTGATAGATAAACATACCTATAAATAAAATTACAAATATCCCAATAAAAATCCAATAAAGAATCTTTGCATTTTTGAAAAACGAATCTGATTTTGATGAAAAACTATTAAATTGCTCTTTTGTCATATTAATCTCCTCCTAAACCATATTCTATTATATCAAAAAAAGGCTTATTTATTAAGCCTTTTTATTTATTTGTCAATTTAGTACTTATCTTGAACAAGTCTTAATAAACTAGCCCCAAAAGCATCAAGTTTAATATAGTAATATACGTTACTATAAGTGAAAGAAAAATCTCTTCTTAAAGTAATAATAGGATTATACATATCTTTAATTACCATATCAAGATTCTTTGCCCCAGATAACTTCAATATACCTTTTTCATAATGAATATCTACTTTACCAATTAATTTCTCTGAATCATCTTCAAAACTAATCGTTTTTAATAACCCTGATGTATCAATAATTGCATCATATAATATCTTTTTCTTATCCTTTTGCCAATTATCCCAATCAACCGTATTATTAAATTTAAAACCGTTTATTGAACCATATTCATCGATAAATCCTTCGGTATTACACGTATTACATCTCACAATATTTCCTTTGCTTTCAAGAGTATTAACACTGTTGCAATGTGGACAAATATATAAAATATTTTCAATACCTTCAGCAAGTTTCTTACCTGGTCTTTTAATCATTTTTTCTTTTTGATATTCATAATCGTTATTATATAACTTTTCATTAATAATCTTTGATATTTCATCAACAGATAAATGAGGTAATTCTTCTTTATGAATAGCTATTTCATAATTAAGTTCTACTCTTCTGTTTTTTCTTTTGCCGGTTGCCCATCTTGGTTTAGATAGATATCCACCTTTAACATTACAAGTAATAATATCTACTTTTAGTTTCTTAGCTAGTTTAAAAGTAGAATGTTCTATATATTTTGTGTTACCTTGAAATGTTGTATTTCCTTCGGGAAAAATAACAACAGGATAGCCTTTTTTAACAGCACTAATTAACCCTCTTGCAGTTCTAGTATCGCTAGAACCTTTTGATTTAGGAATACAGTGTGCAATATCATTCAATAAGAATTTAGTTGGCTGTTTAGTAAATAACGTTCTTGAAGCCACGATAAATGGAGGTATCTTAAAATACATTGGGACATGAACAACATCAAATAAGAAAGTGTGATTTGCGAGCATTAAATATGGTTCTTTTCTCTTAAAATCAACTTCATCTGTTTTATTAATAGTAATTTTCGCATCCAAAAACATCCACAAATAAACAAGTGGATGCAATAATATTAGTATAATGTCCTGAATTTTTTCTTTTCTTGTTCTAATCATCTTGTACCACCTCGTACGCTTATTATTATTTTACAATAACATTCCTTTTTTTTCAATAAAAAAAGGCTTAAAAGCCTTTAGATAATACTTAAAAGAAGAAACCAAATAACAGGAATCAATATTGCTGGTAATAAGTCACCAACATGTATTTTTTTTATCTCCAACATAGTAATACCTATGCCCATTATTAATACTCCACCAACAGCTGATACTTCATTAATCATTTCATCTGTTAAAATAGATTCTAATTGAACTCCTAATAAGACAATGCTTCCTTGATATAATAAAACACTAATCCCCGAAAATAATACTCCATAACCAAGTGTCGCAGTAAATACAATAGCAGTAATTCCGTCGAGTATTGCTTTGATATAAAGTGTTTCATTATTCCCAGAAACACCTGCTTCAAGTGATCCTACAATTGCCATTGCGCCAACACAATATACTAGTGAAGCCATCACAAACCCTTCAGCAAATCCGCCTTCACTATCTTTTGAAAATTTCTTTTCAATACTGCTCCCTAATTTATCAAGATTATGTTCTATCTTTAGTATACCTCCAATAATCCCACCAAGCACCAAACTAATCACAAGCAATAATAGATTCTCAGACATTATTGCTCCACTAATCCCGATAATAATGACAGAAAGACCAATACCTTGTAATATTAATTTTAATATCTTATCATTTAATCCCTTTTTAAAGATAAGCCCAATAGACCCACCAATTAAAATTGCCAATACATTTACTAATACTCCAACCACAGTCTCACCTTCTTCATTTAAAAACTATTATACATCATAATGAATTTTATAATAAGAAAATATTAATAAATATTTCAAATCATTTGGCTTATATTGAATAATTTAATATAATAAGACTAAATAAAAAGTCAGGAGAAATATTTAATGGATGATTACAAAATAAAAAAAGGTAATAACAAGTTTTATGTAGGTGAAAGTAATGATAACTTTATAGCTCATATAACTTATGTATATAAAGAAGACAATGTCATTGCAGTAGATCACACTTATGTCTCACCTAAATTAAGGGGAAAAGCAATTGCTGCAAAACTATTAGCTGAGGTAGTGAAAATGGCTAGAGAAGAAAATTTAAAAGTGATTCCTGTTTGTTCTTATGCGGTAGTAAAATTAACAAGAAATGACGAGTACAAAGATATCCTTTACAAATAATAAAAAAGCTAGAGACAATTTATCTCTAGCTTTTATTATATATAAATATTATTAACTTAAATCTTTACCGTCCCATTCCTTGTAAAAACTATCTAGATAGTTTTTCATTAATTCAGTTCTTTTAGTAGCTATTATCCTAGCATTATCAGTATTCATTAATTCGGTTAATTTAAATAACTTATCATAAAAATGAAAAACAGAATCTGAATTATCAGTACTTCCTGGGTTGTATATTAAACGATTATTATTTCCACCATAAGCAAATGTTCTAGCAATTCCAATTGCCCCAAGAGCATCCAGTCTATCAGCGTCTTGAACTATCTTTCCTTCCATAGAAATCGGGATATTACCTTTTGAATAGGATATATTTTCTATGATATCAATAAGACTATTAATAAAACGCGTTTCATAACCTAATGAACTAAGTTTTTTAATTAATTCTTCCTTTGATAATTCAATATTACTTGAAACTTTTTTATCTATTAAATCATGTGTTAAACAAGATAATTTTATTAACTCAATATTTACATCTAATTCACCAGTTATTTGAACAGCATTATTCATAACTCTAACACTATGATAATAGTCATGTCCTGTAGCCTCTAATCTTAAAATCTTTTTAACATAATCTTTTACACTATCTATTCTTAATTCCATAAACATTCCTCCAAAACTATTATTAATATGTATATTAGAAATTATATAAATAATTATAATTTATATTGATCTCAAAGTACATAATTAAAACAGACTGATTTCTCAGTCTGTTAATTTATTTTTGTTTCATTCTGCTAAATTGTTGAACCCCATCAACATAAGGAGGCGTATTTTCACCTTGGATTAATGGATTAATATAAGTAATAAATTCATTTGTAATCCCATTACCTTCTTTATTAATCATTTCAGGAGGCATTGCTCTTTCAAAGTTTGCTATTTCAGATAATGGATGTTTACCATATTCAATTTTATAAGGATCAGTACTTACTCTATTAATAGTAACCATTATGTCGGTAACTCCTTCTAAAGCATATCTAACACCTTGTCTACCAACTTCTATTGCTTCATTAACATCTGTTAAACTTTGAAGGTGAGCCGCAGCTCTTTGAACTGTTCCTAATTCAATAGATCTAGATTTTATTCTCATTTCATTATTTAATATTTGTGATAATTTAGTACAAACACCACCAAGCTGAAAATGACCAAATGCATCTTTCAAAGCTGAAGTAGAACTAATAAACATTCCTTCTTCATTTTTCAACCCCTCAGATACAGCAATTAAACATTGTTGTTTTTCTCCATATACTCTTCTAACATCTTTTTTAAATTTTTCAATTGAAAAAGGAACTTCTGGAAGATAGATTAAATCTGGACCAAATCCTTTAACTGTAGCCAAATGTGAAGCAGCAGTTAACCATCCTGCGTGTCTTCCCATAATCTCAACAATAGTAACTTTCCCTTTAGGATAAGCTAGCATATCACAACTAATTTCCATCATTGTATTAGCTATATATTTTGCTGCGCTACCATATCCAGGAGTATGATCTGTATAAGGTAAATCATTATCTATTGTTTTTGGAATGCCAATAACTCTAACATCATAATCAACATATTTCATATATTGAGATATTTTTAAACATGTATCCATAGAATCATTTCCACCATTATAGAAGAAATACCTAATATTATATTTTTGGAACAAAAATAATAATCTTACATAATCTGTTTCATCTTCTTTAAAATTAGCTATTTTATAACGAACAGAACCAAACGCAGATCCTGGAGTATGTTTCAATAATTCAATATCTAATTCATCTTGTTCACTAATAAAGAAAAAGTCTTCATTTAATGCCCCATTGATTCCATGTCTCATAACAATAACATCATCGATTAAATCATTGTTTTCTTTAGCTTCCTTAATAATCCCATATGCAGAAGCATTTATGACACTAGTTGGTCCGCCTGATTGTCCATACAATAAATTACCTTTAAGTTTTTTCATTTTATTCATCTCCTATATTAATAATTCTATCTCTATTATGATATCATAAATAATTGAAAATCGAAAACGCTAACTTTTTTTTCTAAAAAAAGGATTTCTTAATCAAGAAATCCTTTTATAATACTTATCAATCATAAGTTTTACTAATAATACAATAATAGTAATAAAGCTAACCCCAAGTAATATCCATTTAAGCATAGTCATAGCTGGAGCTACACTCGCAAAAAATAACATCTTAGTAGGATATTTATACATAACAATAACACTTGTTATGTTCTCTAAATAATCAAATATTATACTAAAAACAGGTAATAAAATTAAATATTTATGCTTGCTTTTAATACTAAGTTTTTGTATTAAAAATCCCATTAATGAAGCCAAAAAGACAAAATAAACAATTGGCCAAATCACATCAAATGTAAATCTTAATAAGATATAAACATCTCTTCCTTCTTCTCCGTAAGTTTCAGCAATGTCAAATAAATCATCACTACTATATATTAGATTTGTATCAGGAGAGTTAGATGTCCCAGTAACTTCTTCAGTATATATTGATACTTTTGGTAAAATAACTGCCATAAAAAATACAAAAATAATTGTTGAAATGAGCAATAACTTTTTAGTTGATTTTTTAATAATAAAATCCGATATTTTATTCATATTATTCCACCTCAGCACTTCACCCTACTATTATTTCATCACCTTTTTTAATAACTCCACCTCTTATAACTTTCGCAAAAACACCTTCAGTTGGTAGAAGCGTTCTAAAAGGTACACTATG
>Ga0209633_10004984_pt1 | contig 11769 bp, 8 predicted proteins | sample Cruoilmetagenom1_FD_187290 | JGI IMG/M metagenome (GOLD analysis project Ga0209633, IMG submission 187290) | Oil polluted marine microbial communities from Coal Oil Point, Santa Barbara, California, USA - Sample 1 (SPAdes) (version 2) | ecosystem: Environmental > Aquatic > Marine > Oil seeps ... | reverse complement strand
TAATATCATCAAGTAATTCTAGTTTGAATTCAAGAAGATCTTCTGTTGTAATAATTGTTGCTGACATTTCAATACATTTTTGATTATAAAAAAGGATAATATATACCACAAACCTATGCTGAAATTGGATTCAAAAAAAATACAATAGAAGTCAATTCCGAGAATCTTACAGGTCAATTCTGAGAATTAGACTAAAGTGAATTTTTTTTATCTATAAAAATGAAATTGTTGTTGGAAAATAATGATACACAAAGGATTTTATTTATAATTTGGAATTGCTAACCAAGCTCCTCAATTGATTAAATACTCTTTCAATGAGTCTTAAATCCTTTGTTATTATTTCGGCTTGACCAAACAATTCATGCTTGAAATCCAGTCGTTTATTGTAAGTCGTTAGCAATTCGTCATTAAGCGCTACTTCAATAAAATAAAAATTAGAAGCATCGGGTACAAGGCTTATTGTACTTACAGTACCAACTAACATCCCGTATTCTATATAAGGATAATTCTCAAGCATAATATGTACGCGCTGTCCAATTTTTATTTTACCAGAATTCTTGATGTTGGTCTTTAATTTGGCAATTGGTTTTAAATTAAGAATAGGCACCACACTTGCGACCAATTCTTTTTCTAAAATATAGTCATTCTGATTCAAATCTCTTAAAAATGTAACGCTCCCCTCTCTTGCACTTTTCAGTAGAAATTTTCGTTCCCAATCACGAATTTTTATTTTCAATTTATCCAAATTTTGAAATAATTCCTTATATAGATTTTTCTCAACTCTTACTTTTTCAATAGCGTTTAGTTTTAAATTCCGTTCCGATAAGGTCAAGTCGTTATTTAATTCCGAAATATCCAACAAAGTGTTTTTGGAGAGTTTTTCTGATTGCAAATAACGCATCTCTTTTTGCTCATGTTCTTGCCTGGATATCACTCCCTTTTGTAGTAATTTCGTACTCCTCTCCACATCCATTTTTAGGATTTTCAATTCTTTCGAAGTCAATCGATTTTGTGTTCTTAGATTAGCAAGTTTTCGCTGTTTTTCTGAGGAGTTTTTAAGGTTCGCTGCTGACCGGACATCATAATCTTTATACTTTTTCAATAATGTATAGTTGCTATAGGAATTTTCAAAATCTGAAAAAAAATCTTCAATTTCCCCTAATACTAATGTAGGGAAATCATCTATTGAAAAAGCGATACTATCATTGCCAAAATCCCGTCTTGAAATAAACGTTTTGAGGTATTTTACATCGGCATAGTTTGCGGAATTTTGAAACATTAGAATTGGATCATTGACATCAACAGGCTCATTGTTTTTTACAAAAACAGAATCAATAATTCCCGAAATTTGCGCAACTATTTTTTGTGGCGGATCGATGGTAGTGATAGTAACCTCTGAGCTTATTTTTTCAGGATATTTAATCAAATAGGAAAAGAGCAATAATAAAAAAATGACGAGTAGTAGCAAAGTATTTCCGTAACGAATAATCCATGATGGAATACTCGTTATAATTTCTTCTAATTCATCACTTCTTTGAATTGGTACTGTCGGTGTTTTGTCCTCCATAATTTAAGTTCCTAATTCTAACTGATTTTTAACTAACTGATAATAATGCCCCTTTTTATGTACGAGTTCCTGATGATTGCCTCTTTCAATAATAACACCTTCGTCTAGGACTAATATTTCATCTGCATTTTTAACCGTACTTAAACGATGTGCAATTACAAAGGAGGTTTTCGAGGCATAGTATTTATTTAAATTGTTGACAATAATTTTTTCGTTTTCCGTATCCAAAGCAGAAGTTGCTTCGTCAAAAAAGAGAATCTCAGGATTTTTATAGACAGCTCTGGCAATTAAAATCCGTTGTTTTTCTCCAGTACTAAGACCTATTCCTTTGTTTCCAATTAATGTCTTATAACCCATAGGGAGCTCATCTATCAATTTTGATAAATTGGATATAATGACAGCATTGTTCAATCTCTCCGTGTCAATGACAGCATCGCTCAAACAAATATTCCTTCGCAGGGTATCGTCAAAAATAAACCCTTCTTGCATGACCACCCCGCAGTAATTCCTCCAGGAATGATTTGATATCTTATGAAGGTTTGTAGTACCGATGCTAATGCTTCCTGAGCTCGGCTCATAAAATTGTAAGAGTAATTTCAGCAGGGTTGTTTTTCCCGAACCGCTTTTTCCAACAAGTGCCGTCACCTGTTGTTCTTTTATAGTAAAAGAAATATTTTTCAAACATTTTTTATCACTTCCGGGATAGCTAAAAGATACATCTTTTACAGAAATGTTCTTTCTGTTTTTGATAGTTTCAATAGCTAAAGCATTTGAACTATCTTCTTTCTTCGAATTTGTAATTTCTGAAAGTCTTTTAAATGATAAGTTCGCATCTTGCAACTCTCGTATAAATTGTAGCAATAAGCGTATTGGAAGATTTAATTGACCTAGAATATACATAATTGCTAATAACATCCCTAAGGTTATTGTCCCGTCAACAACAAGGCTCGCAGCGATGACCGTGATTACCATATTTTTCACCTCATTGATAAAATCTGTTCCATGGGTTTGATATTGACTGATCTTAAGATTATTCAAATCGAGCTTGTATAAATTTACTTGAATACGCTCCCAAGTCCACCTTTTTCTTCGTTCAGCATTGTGCAATTTGATCTCTTGCATGCCATTGACGAGTTCAATGACTTTATAGCGGTCTTTGATGGATTCATTAAATAATGCCGTATCTACTTGTCCTCTTTTCTTTAAAAAAAGAATAAACCACAAAAAGTAGCCTACAGTACCTATTAGAAAAACAAAGAAGATAGTCAGATTGTAGATGGCTAAGATAGTTCCGAAAATAAGGATGTTGAAAACAGAGAATACAAGGTTCAAAGAAGAGCTTGTTAGTAATATTCGTATCCGTTCGTGGTCTTCCATACGTTGTAAAATATCACCAATTAATTTTGAATCATAAAAGGAGATTGGTAATTGCATTAGTTTAATGATAAAATCAGAAATCATGGTCACTTTTACACGAGTGCCAATATGCAATAAGATCCAATCTCTTAACACTTCAATACTCAATTTACCCATATATAAGAACAACTGTGCAAAGAGAATCAAGTATATAAAACTAATATCTTGGTTTACAATACCAACATCAATAAGACTTTGTGTTAAAAAGGGAAATGCTAGCTGTAAAAAACTACTTAGTACGAGTCCAATTAGTAACTGCTTGACAAACGAGCGTTGATTTTTTAAATATTTCAAGAAAAAACGAACAGATAAGTTTCCTGAACTAGATTGAATTTCATTGCTGTTAAATCTTGGTGTAATTTCTATTAAAAGTGCTATACCTTGCTTTGTATTAGCTGTAGCTTCTTTATGAATCCAATGTCTTAAGAACTCTTCTCTTGTATAGCTAACCAAACCTTTTGATGGATCAGAAATATAATAGGTGTTTTTATGAATCTTATACAGTACCATAAAATGATCTTGCTCCCAATGTAATATACAGGGTAAAGGAGCTAAGTTAATTTCGTTCAATGATAGTTGAACTCCTAAAGTTCTAAAACCAATTTGTTCGGCGGCTTTACTTAAGTTCTCTAAACTAGTTCCTATCCTATTTGTTTCGCACAAATCCCGTAGTACATCAATAGATATGGCCTTCTCATAATATTTTGAAATAATTTTCAAACAGGCCGGAGCACAATCCTTTATATATAGTTGTTGATATGTAGGGAATCTCTTTTTCAAGCAATTAGCTATTATTTCTTTGCGTTAGTGAATTACAATATCTATATAAATGATCATAGGTAATCATTTCGTATAGGCGTTGATTGGTAGCAAAGATTCTGTTAGTATTCATATGAATATGACTGAAAACAAAACTAAATTTTTCAGGTACTGTTTTAGGAAAATGAATCGTACCCAGTAGTTCTTTTATTTCGATTACTTTTAAGGATAAGGCGTTTCGGAGCATGTTGAAATCTCCATTATTAGTATCACTTAAAAAATCCGCAATTGTTGCTTTTAAGCTTCTATATTTTAAACTTAGTTGTTTTTGAGCAATCTTCGTTAGTTTAAATTCCTTTTTATACGATGTTTCAACCGCTTTTATAAAATCCAAACGATCCTCATCAGTTGTATAAAAGAGCGCAATAAAATCCAATGTTGCTTTAAAATTATATAAAAATTTCAACTCATTATTCTCTAAATATTCCAAGGATTCTACAAAATAGACGCTGTCAATATGAAATAAGATCTCACTAATGTTGTAGTCCAACCATGCATAGCGTTCCAACTCTCTATCATAGGAACTAATCGCTAACTTCCATATAAAATTATCCACTACTAATTCCTCGATTTTGGTATTTAAGGTTTTTATGATTTTATAACTATTCTTGCTTTTTTTTACTTTCAAACGCAAACGTATATGATGATCTGGATCGTAATAGCGAATAAAAAACCAATTGTTTATTAAACTTTCCGTATTTAATTCTTCGATATAGTCGTGAAGCTCATTAATCAATAATGTATCAAGCGTAAGCTCTCCGCAATAAATTTTAAAGTAGATCCACTCGTCACAAGGCAGGAAAAATCGTTTAGGCAGCTTCATGATTTTTTTTATAATAGGATACTATGAATTCATTCGCATATACTTCGCTCGCAATTTGCAAACCCTTTTTAGGTGTAAATAAAAATTCTGTACCCCATACTTCTTGGTGTTCTTTACAATACTTTTTTAGTATTTCAATACAATAAGCGTTGTCCATATTTAAAAGTAAGGCATTATCTCCTTCATTTATTTGAATGAATTTTGGTATTTTTCGTTCAATTCGCCATACTTTTAATGAATCTAATTGAGCAATTTCATTAAAAGAAATCCGCCATTGTGCTTTCGCAAAAATGATGTCTTTATATTGTACCCTTGGTAAAAATTTAAAATTTAAAAATGGTTCAGGCCATACAAAACTCAAAGCCTCTTTTTTATCTTGAAATTGTAACTCACATAAAAATTTATAAATAGGCAGTGCATTGCTGTTATCAAAATTATGAGCATTGGAAAGAATCGGGATGATTTCTTTTTGAAGTCTTTCAGACCATAATTTAATTTGGCCCTCTTGAATACTCACATAAAGGTCGCTAATCGAAATTCGCCGTTCTATGGGAAGTTCGGAATTACTCAAATACAAAATTTCATAAGCTCGATTGACCTTGCTCTTTAATACATTTCCTGTACGATTTTCTGGTAAATGACATATTTCTGCAAGTATTTTATTAGTAGCATAGGCCTGTTCTTTTTCAGTAATTTTGGAAACAAGGCTTGCCACTTCTGAACTTTGTCGACTAAATCTGGAAATTAAATTACAGGCAGTAGCACCTCCGGCGGAAGAAAGAAAAATATATTTGGACGTATTAGCCTCTTGGTAGATTTCAACGGTAGCTGAAAACGTATTTGAAAGAGAATTTTGGTTTTTCTCAGGAAGTTGCTGTAATGCTGCATCCTTTATTTCTAGTACTTTTAAATTCTTTGACAGCACTTCTTCATATTTCGGCATTAAAAACTGTAATGCATCTTTAATTATTTCAGAAGAAATCATATTTCCTGACTCTTCGATTTGAAAATCTGCAATTAAATCAAATTCATTAAAATCACTTTCACTCTGAAATTTTAGCCCAATTTCCTGATCAAATAAGAAGGAAACTGATACTTGGCATGTGCCATATCTTTTTATAAAAGCTGTTTTAAAACGTTCCAAATACGTATTTTCATTTTCAGGCAACAATCTTCGAAGCACTTCAATCCCTTTAAGTATTTTTAAAGGAATGCTTTGATCTAAACTAAATTGTCTGAAGCGTTTTATATAATCGGTTTGAAAGTAAGTATCCTTTTTTTTTGACAAATTCAAGATCTCTAACTGGCCAATAATATTTTTATAGTTTGCTAGTGTATTTGTTTTTTGACTGTCAAGTTCATTTAATGAAACACGAACGTCTTGAAGGATTTTTTTAAAGAGGTGTTTTGAATGTTGTGCATTTATATGAAACACTAGTTTTTCCAAATAGTTACCACCTGTTATGGAAGGTGAGATTTCGCTTATTAATAACTGATTCTCTATTAATTCATTGATAAAATTCCATACATCACCAGATGTAAAATTGTCTTTGTTAGATTTAGATACATCCTTCATGAAATTATATGATTCAAGTACTGTTTTTCCATTCATTGAAAAATCTAAGAGCTTTTCTAAATAGTAGTTGTAACTTATATTTTCAAGTTTGTACTTTTTTTGATTGTTTTCGAAATAATAGGCTATGTATCGGTAATTATTCCCTATCTGATAAAGTGAACTGTTTGGAAGAAATTTCGTAGCAAATTTTATCTCTTCGATTTCAAGTAGCTTTTGTGAGATTTCAATAAGGACAGTCATATCAAGACTTGTATAACGCTCAATCCCTTCTATGTTCTCTATATGGGTACTATTTCCAATATGCCCGATAGCACAACCTGAAAACAAACCAAAGGGAGTACATCTACTTGCAGATCGTATTAAATACTTGAACAAAGTGAGTTCTAACTGGAACTTTTTTTTGCTATCCAACTTTTGATACTTTTCTAATACCCCCGTTAATTGAGGAGATGCTAGAAAGAGGGCTTCCTTAAATGCCGCATCTGTAATATAGGTATCTAAATCAAGTTTATCTTTTAAGAGCAGGTCAAAAGCAAATACCAACGGTTTTTTAGGCATCCTCAGTACAGAATGTTGGAACGTGGCATATTCGTTAAGCATGTTATGGAGTGGTTTTTTTATTTCTTTTTTTATTGATTTTTTCTGCCAAAATAAAGGCTTCATAGGCATTTAAAATACCTCCTGACTTCGACAATTTTGAAAAAGAAATATGCTCATCTGAATCATATTCAACGGCAACCGGCGTATTAAACCTTTTGGCAGATTCCATCAAAATAAGCCGAACATCACTAACTCTTAAATCGGGATAATATGATAATATCAAAGCCGCAACCCCAGATGTAATGGCCGTTGACATGGAGGAGCCGGAATCATTTTTATAACCATTAAAAGGAATAGTCGTAGGAATCTCCTCTCCTGGCGCATATAAATCAACTGTTTTATAACCATAGTTTGACCATAAGGGCTTCAAATAGTTATTTACAGATTTTCCACTGGCTCCAACAACAATGAAATTATTTAGTTCATGGTCCTTATTCTTTTTATTGGGATACCCTGTTCTTTGATCAATGTCAGTCTCATTATTTCCTGCGGCTTTTACAACCAATACATTGTTTTTTTCTGCATATAATAAGGCTTCTTGTACCCAAACATTGTGCGTCTCGTAAAACCTATTTGAACTAAAATTAATAACCTGTGCACCATTATCCACGGCATATCTGATTGATAAAGCTAGATCTTTATCTGTTTCAGACCCATACTTTGCTTGTATGCATAATGGCATGAGTTTGATATTATTCGTAACCCCCCGAATACCTTTGCTATTCATTCTGTCAGCCGCTAACACACCTGAGACTATAGTCCCATGTGTAAACTCCTTTAAATTGTTAGTAACAACATGATTTCCATAGCTTCTGTCATCAATATTGTTGATATTATCGCCTATAATTCTTCTATCATCATAATCTATATTGTTAGTATAGTTTTCCAATTGACTTGTTTCATTGGCTAACTCATCCGCATAACCAAACATATCATAGCGTATGAAATCATACATAAAATAAATATCGGCAGCCAATATAGAATCCTTAGCTTCATAAATAGTATATAAGCTATCTAACTGCTTCACAGTATATGCTGATCCCTTGAATATGGAATCTAATAAGTGCTTTGCTTTGGGGTAACCAGAATTTAAAAAGTCTACATATTCCTTATCTGCTTTTATCATATCTTTAGACTCTTCATGATCCTTTAATGCTCTTTGATAAATTAGATAATTCATAGTGTCGTTTCCTACTTCTTTAATTGTTTTACCCCGAAAAACTGGATCTAAATCTTTTAATTTCCTAACAAATGAAAAGTTCGAATAGACTATATTCTCTCCTTCATTATTTCCTAGAAAGTTCCAACCATGAAGGTCATCAATATAACCGTTATCATCATCATCCTTGTTGTTATTAGCAATTTCATCAGTATTCAACCATATGAAATTCTTTAAATCTTCATGGTTAATATCAACTTCCGTATCAATAATAGCAACTATAACTTCTTCACCTTCTCGATTTTTTATGAGTTCATTATATAATTTATCTAGACTTATCCCAGGAACACTATCTTGTTTGGCGTCTTTTAGATGCCAGTGATCCAATTCATCATTGACAGATAAATCAGTTGTTTTTTTAGAAGAATTATAGCATCCTAGAATGAGAAAAGAGATAATCAGGTATTTGATTATTTTCATAGTATTGATGATAAAAAAGCCTTGATTGACAAGGCTTTTATGTTTATAGAATAAGTGTATACCTATTTGCCAAGAACTTTTTACTTTTTTGTAGGTCTTGTTTTCTTAGCTGTTGGTCTTAAAGTGGCAGGACCATCTTTTGTGCCACTACCTCCGAAGATTTTTTGCTGATTATTAATTTTCGAAACCGTAAATTTTTCTAAACTTAATTTTTGTTTGTTTGTTTTGTTCATGATTAATAAAGATTTAAATAAATTTAATTTTTTTAGTCTCAAATGCATAGATTTAAAACTATTGTAAATGTAGAGACCTAATTAGCATACTACAAAATTTAGTATACGTCAATTCCGAGAATTGGCCCTTATTTTTTCAATTCACTAATGAAATCTTTCGGTGAAATCTTATAAACTCGTTTAAAACTTTTGTTAAATGGTTTTGGATTGAGAAAACCAACCTCTTTAGCAATACCACTAATGGTATATCTATTTTTGAAATCAGGATCCGTTCTTAGTTTTTGCATTGCATATGCAACTCTTAGATCATTTATATAATGAGTAAAGCTTTTTTCTTTGGTATGATTTATAATCTTAGAAAGGTACTTATCATTGATACCAATGATTTTTGATAATTTATAAGTATCAATTTCGTGGTTTCGATAACCTTCTTCTAGTTCGAAAGCATTTAATTTCTCTAATACTGTATCAATGGTTTCTTGAGGAATGTCTATATCCTTTTTATGTACCACTACTTGCTCTTTTTTAGATTCCTCATTGGCTATAATGACTTGAAATTGCTTTTTAATTTTTTGCTGTCTGTTGTGGAAGTAATAAAAAATGGAAACTATGATTACTAAAAGGAATAGAATAATATATAACAACTTTTGCTTTGAGCTACCAGAAGATAATAGACTTTCCATCAAAGCTTCGTTTTCATTTAGTATTTGTTTATCGTCATATTTTGAATCTATAGTAGGTGCAAGTGCTGTATAATCATTGAACTTAATACTGTCTAATAACGTCAGTCTTAAGGTATACTGCAATTGTTTTTCGAGGTCACCTTGCTCTTTATAATATTGAAATAGCTCTTCAATTCCCTTTCGTAATTCCAAAAGATAGATAGGTTGGTCTTCCTGTAAAGAATCTAAGAGGCTGAGATGCATCAATTTTTTATCAAAATTTTCCAACTCTTCATAGGATTTGCTTAAATAATAATGTGCAATAATTGAATTCGATAAATTTAAAGAAGGGAGTGAATTTTCTAGCTTGTCAATTGCTGACTTGGGAAAGCCCATAAAAAACATATTAATCCCTTCTGCATAAATAAAATAAGGTTGCATATATGTTACATTATATTCTTTTGAAAAGGCAAGTCCTCTCGTATTATAATAGGAAGAAGAATCCAATTGATCTAACCTTCTGTAATTTTCCGACAATGCAAATAACAATTTGGCATAATCTTCATCATACTCAAATTTATCTTCTATTGCATCATAAAATTGTAAACTCTGTTTCAACAAATTCAATGCATCTTGCTCTTGCCCGATCCGCTCTGCTTTAAGCAGTCCAATACTAGTTTTGCATAGCGCAATCATGTATTGATTATTTTTGGATTCCGCTACTTCCATGGCTATTAAATAGTTATCCAAGGATTTTTTTAAATCCTCTTTATCATAATATGCGCCTGCCTTTAGAAAATAAGCATATTCAGGATACTTGGGATCATTCTTTATATACTTAGAAATTCCAATAATAGAATCCAAATGGAGTTGGGCAACATCAAATTCACTCACCTCATACTTAAAGTAATGGCCATGAATATGCTCAATGGTATTTTTGTCTTCCCTTTTCGCTTTTTGAAGGTAGATCGTAGCAAAATAATTGGCTCTTTTGAATTGATTTTTATCAAAAGCCTGATAATAAGCTTCACGAATACTGCTGTAATTAGTTAACTCAATAGAATCATTTAGCATTCCCTGAGCATGTACAGTATCTGTCAGACAAAACAATAGCAAGAAAACCTGTATTTTTAGGACTGTTTTCATATCAATTCCATGTCATAAATTTCACCATATTAAATAGATCGATTTATGAAAGCGATTTATTATAAGTAGATTTTTAAAAATCAAATAAATCTTTTACATCAATATCTAGAGCAGTTGCGATAGCCTTGATGGTACTTATTGAAGTATTTAGAATTCCTCTTTCAATTCTACTGATTTGAGAAATTTCAATACCAATAGAAAAAGCAAGCTTTTCTTGTGTAATTGATTTCTTTGTTCTAACATTTCTAAGATTGGAACCAAAATCTTTTAAAAACTCTTCATCTTTTAAATACTTCACACTGTAAAAATCAGAGTAAAGGCAAATAAACCTATAAGCAAATTTGCTTATATTTAAAATGAGATGTCCAAATCAGAATGTGGATTAATCGATGATATATCAAATTTATTTCTAAATAAGATTGGAAGGAAGAAACCTTAACACAGATAAAGTAAAAAAGTATAATACTTCAGATCCGTCATATAAAAATTAATAATTTTCATAGCTTTCTTAAAGTACTAATGAGGTAAGTGGGCGATTCAATTATTAATTAAAGTAACTCAATGAGTTAGCTTAAAAGTTAATTACATTGTCGAGAGCTTCATCTGCATCTCTATGTATAAAGTTTGCCTGGTAATTTAATGTAGTCTTTAAATCACTATGACGATATAACTTCTGCAACATTAATGGGTGTATGGCATCACCAGCAATGTTACCAAAACTGTGACGAGCAATATGATTAGAAAGGTTTTTTTGGATGTCACAATCATCAGCAATCCGTTTTAAATACTTATTGAAAAGTTTTGTCGCATTTCTACTTTTTCTGAAAACATCCTCTTTACTCTTTTCATTTACTTCATTTAAGTAATGAAATACGTAACCGTTATTGATATCTTTAAACTCTTTATATAAATTGAGAATTTGTCGTGCTTTATCTGGTATCTTTAAGCTTAAAGATTTTTCGTTTTTATTCATTACGTAGTATAGCCTATTGTCTTTGAAATCTAACCATTTTAGTTTCACTACATCAGAAATACGAATCCCTGCAAAGTAAAAAGAGATAAGCCAAACATTACGAGTGTGCCATATTGAAGATTGAACTGGTAATTCTAAATTTTCTATTCGTTCAATTTCATTCTTTGTTAAACCAATTTTATGTGAGGAACTTTTAATGCGTATTTTCTCCTTTTCACCTGCAAAAGGATAAACATCATTATCGATGATGTTGTTTTTTAAAGCAACATTAAATATTGTTCTTATAAAAATTAATTGATTGGTTATAGTTCTTGT
>Ga0209633_10004983_pt1 | contig 11772 bp, 13 predicted proteins | sample Cruoilmetagenom1_FD_187290 | JGI IMG/M metagenome (GOLD analysis project Ga0209633, IMG submission 187290) | Oil polluted marine microbial communities from Coal Oil Point, Santa Barbara, California, USA - Sample 1 (SPAdes) (version 2) | ecosystem: Environmental > Aquatic > Marine > Oil seeps ... | reverse complement strand
AAAATTCTCCTTAATCCGCGCCGGAATTCGGCCAATTGCACCGGTTGCGACGATACAGTAAGGTCCCGCACATACGACGCACCCGTAGCTCAGCTGGATAGAGCGCTGCCCTCCGAAGGCAGAGGTCGCACGTTCGAATCGTGCCGGGTGCGCCAAATTCTTCTATAAATTCAATTGATTACAACGCTGCGATTCCTAACCTGCGATCCAATGGGCACGCACGGAAGCAATACGGAAGCAGGAGGAATCCATTGCCAGCTGCTTTACGAAATGCCTAGCCAAGCCCCAGCAACCGCTATTGGCGGAAAAGCACGCGTTACCAACTTTTGCCAGCACGCGGAGAGTTCGCTTCGGCAAGAGGTCAGATTCGGCCCATTCCTGCCGTTCATAGGCACCCCAGGTACCGCGGCGTAGTTTTCGCATGCGAACACTCATGAGGCATGCGCCATTGTCAGTCGCACACTGTAGGCAAAGTAGACACGCTTGGGATGTAAGTGCCGTCCTTTAGGCCATCGAAATCAAACTCATACATCTGATATTGCCCAATCGCCTGTGCCTGCTGACCGAGATAGAAAAGGAAACTGTTTGGGGCAGAAACGAACAAGTGAGCAGTCTCGATATCATGCTTGGCCCGAAGCTCTCTAACCCTTGCCGCGACCTGATCGGACAATGCTGCTGCGTGTTGGCCACCCGATACTCCGGATTGATTAGGGCCAGCTGGCAGCGTGCAATTCAAGAGGGTACCGACTGATGGCGCATTGAAAGAAACATAGGCCTTTACATCATCCACTGTCGGCCGAGCTATGCTTATGGCGACAGCTAGGTCACTTCCCTCCCCTAATTTTTCAGATCGAAATTCAAAACTAGACGATCCAGCATTGCTGCCATCTTCGGCATGCCAGATTTCGGGACCCTTGCGCCCGTTTTGCTCGAGTTCAGGCCGGATTCCAGATTTGATATGAAGCACTCGCCCAGAAGCGAAAGCTAGAGTCGCGTGTGCGTCCAATGTCAGCCTCATCGCCTGCATAGACTTGGCCCGCTGGCTCAAGAAGGTACTGATCTGTTGATCGATTGACTGCCAATTTTGATCCGCTCTCAGATATCGTCCATCGAAAAAATGGAGAAGTGACAACACATCTTCGTCGTTAAAGTCTGAGATGTCTGTCGCCAAGCGATCAAAGCTCCTGATCGCAACATGCCGGAACGCAGCTGGTGACCAGACCGTGGGAGCAACTGAAATGCCTGCTTCTACGAGAAACTGAACAAGCGTATTGCGGTCTTGGATTTGAATATCACGTTTGATCATTTCGCGCGCGAGTGAATCGAATCGGAAGTCAGATGCGGATGCTGAAGTACGTGGCAAATGGATGCCTACAGATTTCGCTTTGGTCGTAACTACTTCTCGCATTGCTTCCATGTCAGGTTGGCCGTCCAGGACTGCGAAATCTTCGAGTGTCGCAATGAGCTCGTCATCCGTTGAAAGGGACAGCGCCTCACGCCAAACCTTTCGAACCCTACCCATTTTGCTCGTGGGGCCTTTTCCCACTCGCAACTTGTCGAGCCTCAGAACACCATCTTCTGTGGACACTAACTCTGAAAGTGGGTCTTCGTCGGTGATCCGTGCCGTCGTCACGAGGCTGTACCGCGTGCTTGGCCCACCAGTCCGCTTTGCCTGATGCAGCCTTTCAAGAAGCGAAACAGCGCTAGCATTTATGAAGGACGGATCAACTAGGTCGTTGTAGCCAAATCGGCTGGCTCGGGTTGTCTGCCATTTGACCTGTTTAAAGTGCCGCTGGAGCGGACGCTTGTGCGATTGTCCCCGTGGAGGGTCATAGACGATGGCAACATCGTCAAATGACTTCGCCTCTTTCCATTCATACGCGACCGATTCAACCCCAGAATTTGGATCCAGAAGATCAAGCGCGTGATGCCAGAAGTGTCGCGCTTGATAGTCGTCACCGTTCAATCTTGGAGCAATCGGATTTGGCATGGATCAGCTATGAAAGGGGAAACTTCGGACCGAAAAAAGCTCGCCAGGATTTCAATGCGTCGCCATTTCTTCCGCTGCGGGCAAGATTAATGGCGTTAGCGATGTCCCGATTAGCGGAATCAAGAATGGACTGTGCCCGAGACACGGCAGCCGCGTCCATACGGTCACTGACCGGTGAGCCTAAGCCGGCTGGATCAGGCCAATCCTCGTGGATGCGATCTCGAAGTGTGGCGAAAAAGGCTTGAAGTTCGCGTTCGAAAGAACCGCCCCATCCGCCGTACAGACACTCCATCGCCATCACTTCGGTCAGGAACGAAGGCTTTATTGGCTTTTCGCCATGCCGACTGTTTTGATTCCAATATTTGACCATGCGGACGAGCCCCTTCCACTCGTTTGAGTAGGCCTGATGCGCTTGCGTCGCTTTGTCAGCGTGTATTTCCGGATTTGTGCCCATCCACTTACTCGTAGCGTTGTTGGGTATGGTGTAGTTGTCTCCATCGACAAATGCGGGAACAGCGTCGACGCTGACAATCCTGTAATCGGTGTTGTCATTTACGTCTACAACGACTCCGAAATCGATACCGACAGACCGGCTCTGTTTGGTAACGGCTGAGCGGCCATACTTCTCGACAAGGGCATCGTCAAACGCGGTCAAAATTTTGTCTGGATGTTTGTCCAGATAATGTTCTTCGTCTTTCCCAAGGACAAAGAAGATGTCGACGTCTTTAAGCGGTTTTGCCTTCGTCCAGCGGGCGTAGCTTCCTGTCAAGAAGCTCCGATCAATCTGAAATTTCGTGTCTAGGTACTCGCGCACTTCCTTTTGGCGCTTCGATGCATTTGCCTGCTCCTTGTCGTTCAACTCCAAACGGCTTTTGAACTTCTTAAATGCCTCAGGCAGCGTAATCATGATGCATTTCTCCAGTACGAAGCAGAAGCGCCAAGTCCGTTGTGTTCGATAGTGGAACCAAGGCTCTGGCGCACCATTCCGTCCGTCGAACGATAATTACAGGGCGACCAGCCGGAGACGTTCGGGCGCCCAGTCTTATTGTGAAGGATCAGGTCGTATTTGGCAGAGGATGGTGCGATTCCAGCTTTCTTGATTGCCCATTTGAGTTGCTCCGTATCGGTCCAGAAAGTCGCGTCGCCCGATGACCAATCATACCGAACCTCGATATCCCACCGCCTGATCAGTTTGTCAGTCGAAGGATTGTATATTTCGAGAGTTATGCGCTCGAGATGTTCCGACGCAAGCCATGTCTTGATGCCGCGCATATTGACTTCGGTGTCGTTCACAAATTTGCTGGGATCCATCCCGCTTTCCCGAATAATGTCCTTGAGGCTTTTCAGTACATTGTCAGCAACATAGGTGACTGACTGCGTGCGCGAATATGTGATGACACTGGTCATGATCCAAGGAACCCTTCCACGTCCAGTTCAAGTCCCGCTTGGGCCTTCGAAAAACTTTCATTTGCTTGCTTTTTCTCGCCCATGTCTCGGGCGGTTATCCGGTCGCTTTTGTCCTTAAGAGCGGATTGCACCCAAGACAGGTCATCGCCGGTGCACGGTAGTGAGATTGACCAATCACCCTTGAGCGGATCAAACGCCAGGACATCTTCGTTGGCGTCAGAACCATCAATCGCATCATCATCAAACAAACAGTAGATGCGCGTCTGCGGTCCGTCACACGAAACAATGATGGCCGATTTTTCACAGGCTTTGTCGGCGATGGTGCTGCTGGCAATGCCGCTGACGCTCTCCAACTCTGCGCGCGCACCTTTGTTGGTCGCAGTCAACAGATCGATAATGATTTGCCATGTCGCGAGGGCGTCGCGATGTGGCGAACTGCGGATTGTCCTGCGGGTTACAGTCGCCATCACTTGGCCCCTTTTGTGTTTCGGTTCTGCAGGGCGGCCTTGGCGGCGGCGGCGATATGCTCGATGGTGACAGTTTCCGGCTTCAGCGCCACGTTCGGATTTGCCGCCAATGCGTTTGCAACCGTTTTGCGGATGGTGCGTCCATCCAGATCGACGAACTCTGATGCGCAGGCATCAAATTGTGGATGCCGGACTAAGTCAGCGATCTTCGGATAGGTCGTCCCAAGGCCAATCATGCAGTCCTCGAGAATTTTCCGGCAAGCTTCGGCGTTCGGCAGTGGTATTTCCATGACCAGGTCGGAACGCGAGACAAACGCGCTGTCGACGGCTTCCGGGAAGTTGCTTGTTGCGATGAAGAGAAGATTCTGGTGGCTTTCAGCGAGCAAGTCCAGCTGAACCAATACAGCGTCAGTTGCTCGATGAATGTCGACGGGATTTGCATCCATACTAAGCTTGGATCGATCCACAGCGAGCGTTTCCACTTCGTCCAACAGTACGATGGTCGGGCCGCCACTGGCCAATTCTGAGACGGTCTGCGCAAATAACTGGGCGACAGCCCGCTGGGTTTTGCCCATCGAATGACTCGTGAGGCCATGGGCCTCAACCTCCACCAGCCGGAAGTTTGCTCCCTTAAAGGCTTCGGCAGTCCTGTTAGCCAAACCTTTTGCGAGCGACGTCTTGCCGGTACCGGGCGGACCAACCAGGAGAATGACGCCATGCAGCGGCAAAACCGAACGAGCGACCTTTGGGCGGACCGTGAAATTCAAGACCGATTGTGACAGGAGCTGGGTCTTGAGATCATTGTCGATGATGATCGACTCCCAGAGATCCGCCAAATCCTTGTTCGGCAAGTTGGTCACCTTCTGGATGCCCTTTGGCAGGTCTCCGGCAAATTGCATGTTCATTGCGATTCTCTTCGATCATTGCCGCGCCCCTTGTTTCGTCCTTCTGGGGGCCGGCGGTTTACAGAATGCGAACGAGCCGAAATGCGACTCGCACTTGTCGCTGCCACCCCATATAGGTCATTCAGGATTAGTTTACAAGTAGTCTGCTAAATGCTATGTTTGTAAACCGACAAAAAGGAACAAACCCATGATTGGTCACAGGCTTCGGATTGCTCGCGCCGCAGCTGGTCTGTCACTGCGCGACCTATCTGCGCAGATTGACGGTATGGTCACGGCGCAAGCAATCGGCAAATACGAACGGAATGAGGACATGCCCCGGTCGGGCGTTCTTCTCGCCTTGGCAGATGCTCTGGACGTCTCGGAAGAATACCTTCTGAGTGACGATGAGCTCGTGCTCGAAGGTGTCGAGTTTCGCAAGAAGCCAAATACGTCAGCCCGTGAGGAAGCGGCAATTGAAGCGAACTCAGTGCACCTTCTGGAGCGCTATCTGGCTATTGAGGACATGCTGCATCTTAAGAGTGTGGATTGGGAAAAGCCGCGTAGTGCCCCCCACCCGGTTGTCGACATAAGGGATGCTGAAGACGCAGCTAGATCGGTTCGTGAGGATTGGGGTCTGGGAAATGACCCAATACCGCAGTTGGCGGAACTTCTCGAAGAGAGAGGCATCAAAGTCTTGTCGCTGCCTCTGGAAAATATTGATGGCCTGGCGGCAAAGGTCCGGCGCAAGGATCATATGGCTGCGCGGGTAGTCGTCGTAAAATGTGATGCGTGGTCAGAACGGAAGCGGTTCACGCTCGCCCATGAGCTTGGGCACATGGTAATCGATCCAGCGCCCAACCTCAGTGAGCAAGACGTTGAGAAAGCCGCTCACAGATTTGCGGGTGCGTTCCTGATCCCGGCAGATACGCTGAGAGCTGAAATGGGATCTAACCGATCTTCTGTGTCGCTTGGAGAGCTGGTCGCATTAAAGGATCGCTTTGGTGTGAGCATTCAGGCAATTGCCTATCGATGTAAGGACTTGGGCATATTGAACAAGAGTGCGTTTGTCAGGCTGTTCAAACTCTTTAACCAAAGAGGATGGCGAAAGCCTCCATATACTGAGCCAAGGGCTATTCCGCCCGAATGGGAGGAGCCTAAGAGATTTGAGCGCTTGTGCTACCGGGCCCTTGCGGAAAACATGATTGGCGAACCGAGAGCAGCAGAATTGCTGGGAATAACGGTCCGTGAATTAGGCGCAAGGCTGGACAATCCAGTCAGCTAGCCTTGTCAGTCCTTGTCTCAGATACGTCGGTAGTTATCGATCTCGATCGGGGAGAGCTTCTCGACCAATTGTTTCGACTGCCTTACGATTTTTGCGTGCCGGACATTCTATACAAAAGAGAGCTCGCTGGTGAGTTAGGTGATCGGCTGAGGTTACTTGGTTTGGATGTCGTTGAACTGTCGCCGGCCGAAGTTTCACGCGCGACCAGTTTGCGAAGAGAAGTGAAGGTCCTTTCGACACCAGACACATTTGCTTTCTCGCTCGCGGAAGCGCGCCGCTGGACCCTTTTGACAGGGGACGGAGCTCTTCGAGGCCTTTGCAACCAGCAAGGTATAGAGATGCATGGAGTATTATGGATAATTGAAGAGCTCAATCGCGCTAGTATCGCGGATACACAGACTCTGCACAGGGCGTTGTCAACGATGCACTCCCACCCCAGATGTCGCCTGCCGGTAGCTGACGTTCGACGCCTCCTGGCGGCACTTTCGGGCTGAACCATCACAACCAGCGAATTTCAAAAGGAGATCGACATTGGCCAAACTTCGAAAATTCACGCTGATAAAAGACAAAGTGAAAGGCGATTGGGCGCTTAGTGAAGAGGGCGCAAACCGAGCAAGAAAGAGATTTGCCACAAAGACGGAGGCAACTAAGGGAGGTGCATTAAGCTCAGCTTTAGGTGCAGACGGAGGCTCGGTCCGTATCAGGAACGAAGATGGAAAGATTCAAGAGGAGCGCACGTTCCCTCGAAGCCGAGATCCCAAAAAAAGTCCTGGGTAATGCATTCCGAAAGTTCTGTGGCGGCGTATCATCGAGGCAACAAATTTATTCGGCCTATATGAATGACGCTATTCTCGACAAAGGAAATCCATGAGAACGGTGGCTTTCGAGGACATACAGGCAAGCGTCGTAAGCGTGACGAAAGTCTGCTATCCCCGGTTGTTGCTATCTACCGCGATGCCGCAACGTCGGCATTGCGGAGAGGCTATGTGAAAACGTTGGCGCGAACAAATCTCATCGAGAAGAATTCTAAATAACGAAGTATTAAGAGCGGATTTATGCTCCGCGAATTTGACCAGCAGCTGTCTTGAGAAAACAATTCTACAAGCCCCGCCGAGCTTCGAGTTTTTACACAGCTTGCGGATCAAAACGCGTCCGTGAGTTGGGTCAACACTTGTCTTCAATCAAAGAGAAATCGAATTGTCGGTGGCACGTTTGAGTCTGATCGACTGACGCCATGGCACGAGCGAAAACTCCCCACCCCTCTGCACAACAACGAACCGTCCCGACGCGAGCCTGACGGATCTCCTGATCTCCCCATCTAACCGCTCGCCCGCTGCTGTCGGCTGATAGTTCAACCCAAGCTCCTTCTGTAGCCGCCGCGCAGCCCGGTTAATCTCTCTTTTCTGCAATGCTCTAAGCATATTTCTCCGTGCGATGAGCCTGCCGTTTTCTTCCGTTAAAAACCCCTCTTTCATGAGCCACTGCTGACGCATGCGGATCGCCCGATTGGCCTCCGCGCCAAATCCTTTGTCGCGATAGACTTGTTGGTTCCTGGCGAGAATCTTCCGGTCAAGCCATGTCGCGCCATCGGCTGCTGCAAGCTCGCGAAACGGCACATGGGACTCGATGAACACACGACCCGTGTTTTGTCTGGCCCGATGGTGCTGTTTGCCTGGATCGTGGCCTCTTATGGTAACAACCATGTCCTTGGCTGGCGGATCGTATTGGCTCAATCGTCCGATCTCCACATAGTGGAGCTTGTCGTCCGTTCCGTCGACAACCACATAGTGGTGGTCCTGAAGCTCGTTCGAGAGGCCCATAGCAACGACCCTGCCGGTCACCTTGGTGGTTGATCTACCCGCATCAAAAACCGCAAAGTCCGACGCGCCTCGATCAATCCCTGCTTCCTCCAGGACCCGTTGCATCGTCTTCATGATATCGCCGCGTTCGCCCAACTGTCGCAGTACGGCCTCGGTCCGGTCGGTCAATTTCCAAACGCCAGGCTTCAGCTCTTCTGCCAACCCCATACTCTCGAGTTTGCGCAGTCGTCTCACGCGATGGCTCTGCCATTGCGGGTCGAACTTCGTCGAAGATGAGATGGTCAGAATCCCCAGATCCGCGTCTCGCACGAGGGATAGATCGAGTCGCGTCAGGCGTTCCGCGTGCACCTCCTGTTCGATTTTCCGATCGAGCTCGTGCCGCGTCTCCGGTCCAAGTTCGAGCGTCACGAGGTCGCGCGCCCGCTCTCGAAGCCCGTGCGAGAGATAGTCCCGTGCGATGACCAGGTCCTGGCCCAAATCATCTTTGCCGCGGATCATGATGTGGGTGTGTGGGCGACCGGTATTGAAGTGATCGACAGCCACCCAGTCGAGCTTCGTCTCAAGATCGATTTCCGCCTGGCGCATCAGATCCCGGATGAAGGGTTTCAGGTCTTCCATTGCGGCACCATCTTCGGGTGCCACGATAAAGCGGAACTGATGCCGGTCTCCTTCGGCCTTGGTGATGAGCGACTTGCCGTCTGCATCATCTGTATCAGGCCCGTAGAGCGTCCCCCGGTCGCCCTCCCGCGTGACGCCGTCGCGCTGGATGTATCTGAGGTGGGCGCGAGCCGCGCCAAGATCGCCACCTTTGAACCGCGTGAACCGGGCCTTGATTACGACGCGTCGGCGGCCAGCGGCAAGACCTGATCGGCTCCTTGCCATTGCCGCGGAATAGCCCCGTCCCGATCGGCTCCCTGAGAAGGATGATCGTCCGGCCCGCGACCTTGAATGCGCGGCTCTGCTCATGTCGCGGATCACGCGACTGAGGTAACGCTGGTTCTTTCGTCCGGGCGTCGACCGTAGCGGCCCGAGCTTCGGTTGGAAGTCGTCCTCGCCCATCCCGCACTCCTTAAACACAGTCATCTGCGATAGAGATTGGGTTTGCGCGCTACGTTGCCAAGATGGTGCCAAAACCGCTTCACACTATCAGCGACTTAAGTGGTGAGTGGTGCCTGTCGTTCACAATTGGCACCAAAAGCAGCGAACAAATCCAAGCGCTTACGCATCCCCCGGCACCTCTTCTTTTATCTTGCCCTCACCGCCCCTTATCTCATCTCTACCTCTTGGCATTTCAATCCATCTCCAGACTGCTTTTCTGATCATTCCGCAGGAAACCAAATAGGCTTTGCGACCCCTATGACATCGCTCATCTGAGTCACTCCGAAATACCGCCCATCAAACGAATTCGGATGATCTGTCAGCAGAAACACTTCATCTGTCCTGAGCCTTCTGCATCCCATCCAAACAGGCATTTTCCGGCCAAGGCCGTCTCGCAGGTGAGCTGTCGAAACCTCATTTCCGTTGATTGTGATGTTCTCGTTGAGACGGCAAACCACATCTCCTAACAATGCCGAGACCTTCTTTAGAGCGGGAAGGCTTGGGAACAGATAGTCCCGTTGGCTTGCGATCAGCGCGACCCATTTGGGGAATTGCACTAGGACGAGATCCCCACGAACCGGCACTCGATCCTCGACGAGATAGAGGCCTACCGGCACACTCGCGGATGCATTCCAGATGACTTTCTTCGGCACGACATCCGCCATAGAAACGGCAATCAGACTTCCGCCAACGAGCATCAAACCGAGTACTATGCCGGCATAGAGATCAGTGCACCGGGGTTCAATCACCCGGCGTCTCAGAGGTTGATGAGCGCCTCGAGGCTTGCGACCAGAAATTGAGATCATCCAGGGAATAGAGCACCCGAAACCCGTGTTTGCGGTATTTGGGTCCGTTCCCGTAAACGCGCATCTTGGCAAGTGTGTTGGGTTTGAGACCCAAATGGTCCGCGGCTTGTTTAGGGTTGAGATAGACGGGTTTTGGCGGGGACTGATCGTCAGTTTGCATCTGCTTGTTCCTCCGATACCTACCCATGGCGGGCGATTGCGGAAGGCAGATTGAGGGCATTCTGAATGTGTGGGGAGTGACGCAGTTGGACTCTGCAATTGCGTCACCACCTCTGTGTCAAAGGTAGTTGCGATAACCGCCGCGCATAAGATGCAAGCCCTTGTTACGGCACCGCCAGACATGTTTCTTCAGCGCTTCATCGCCGCTCACAGACCATTTGAGCCGCGTCAGGCCGAACGCCTGAAAGACCCGTGCCGTATCTTGAAGGGACCCGCCACGTTGGTGGCAATCGAGCGCGATGAGGTATCTTTTTCTGTATGACTGTTCTCTCCGGCTGATGGGTTTTGGGTCATTGCGCAGTTGCGACCTGACCAGGTCATATAACAACAGGAGCGTCTTCGCCCTTTTTGTCACCTCTTCAAACCCATCAACACGGAATTGGAGAATGATGGGCGAGAAAAGCGGACTGGGGCCGGTCAGGCTCATGTCGATCAGAACGCTTTTGAAGCGAAACAACAGTTTCTGCCGCTCGTTCGCGCATAGCACCGCAATGCAGTTTTTGTGCTCAGACAAATCCAGATCGGGATGCGAACGTAATCGTTCCCCAACCGATGATCCCGCATCGATGGAGCGGGAGAGAATCTCGCTTTCCCAGAAGACATCCGTTTGCAGTGCGTTTAGGTCTGGATTTGCAAAACACGTCAGGCCCCAGTGATGGGCCCGTGATTGGTTGCCGAACGCTCGATAGATTCGAACGCCCGAAACATGTGTGAATGGCGGGTGAAAACGAATGCGCGCCGCATAGACGTCGTGCCTGTAGCTTCGGTTGCGACGCAAGAATTCCCAGGCCCAGTCAGTGTCGGTCAGCTGCTCGGTGTAGGCATAGTCACCCGCGCTCTTGGCGAACCTGGCGACAAACTTATTCCCCTTTTTGCCCATCGCCGACCCATGTGCCCAGGCTCGCTCCCTCGAGCCAATGCAAAGAATCTCCGATGTGAATTCGGCCTTAGATGGGCAAGAAAATGCCCCTCGTACGGCAATACGAGGGGCTGGTTGTAGTGCGAGATCTGATTCAATCGCTCGGGTTCCAGATCAGGGCAAAAACATTCTCATCGTCCTGGCCGGCGGCCTTGCCGAGATTGGCGTAAAGCCTCCGCGGTCCGAACTCCGGAGCCGCGATTGAGAGCGAGATATAGTCCTTGCCTGAGCTTTCAGATTTGCGGACCCAGGCCGCACCAACTTCTACGCGATCGGAGAATACCCGGTAGTCGGGCTGGTTCTCAGCCTTCTTGTCCTTGTTGGGCAGGATGAGGATTTCAGCGCGAATTGAGAGGGTTTTGACCTCACCTCTAAAGCGGCCATCTTTGAGTTTGGTGACATGTCCAATTGCGGTCATTGCTCTGATCCTTTGCTTGATGTTTAGGGCGGGAGCACATCTCCCTGCCTGATGGCGAGCGAAACTGACCTGCGGAAAGGTGGGCGCATTCGGAGAACCGGAATGCATGTGGAGGATCGCGAAAGCGGAGATTTTTTTTGAACGCGGCACGTGTTACGCGCGAGGAAGCCTCGGAAGGTTAGCCGAAAGAGGCGGGGGAAAAATCACCGCGCAGCGATTGCGCCCGCCTGACGGAGGTCTTCTATCGCCAAAGGAAAGACAGGGAGATGACTTCATTGCTCCGTTCAAAAGCTAAGGCTTCGAGGAAGCATGTCATTGCGACTTGCCTGGTGTTTCAAACCCAACCTGCTGCTTCCAGAGGTCCTCGAGATCACCTCGACCGGCATCGTCCTCGGTTTTGGCCATCCACTCATAGAGAAGGTTTCGCAGTGATATCGGAGCGATCGTGTACTGGTTCAGCCG
>Ga0209633_10004982_pt1 | contig 11773 bp, 13 predicted proteins | sample Cruoilmetagenom1_FD_187290 | JGI IMG/M metagenome (GOLD analysis project Ga0209633, IMG submission 187290) | Oil polluted marine microbial communities from Coal Oil Point, Santa Barbara, California, USA - Sample 1 (SPAdes) (version 2) | ecosystem: Environmental > Aquatic > Marine > Oil seeps ... | reverse complement strand
GAGGGGCGAGGTACGAGTGATAAGGGGTTTTTTATCCCTAAAAACTTGAATATATTGTTGTGAAAAGGGTATAGTTGCCGCCCTTCGGTTACCTAGCCACTCGTTTCCTCGAAACACGTAACTGATTTATTAAGCGCCCGTAGCTCAGCTGGATAGAGTACCTGGCTACGAACCAGGCGGTCGGAGGTTCGAATCCTTCCGGGCGCGCCATATTTAAGTAATACACTCAATGGGTTAGAGTTATTCTTCTAACCCATTTTTCTTTTGAGCAAAGTTAATGTGGGCGTTTTGTGGACACTCTGACCACAAACTCGTTCGGCTCCTTCGATCAGTTCTTCCAGTTCTGCTGCCGAGTAGTGGGTCGTGATATCACCGTTCTTGTGTCCGAGTAACACCTGACGTGTTTCATATGTCACACCTGCGGCCCGTAATCGACGACCAAAGGTATGCTTTAGGTTATGAACGCCCCGTTTGTATTTGGAGCAGACAGGTAACCCTGCCGTACGCCATGCTCTTTTCCAACCCGTGTTATTCATCTTGTTGATACGGATGCCTTTGTATGTAAAAACGAAGGTGTATGCACAATCACAATCATTTCCTCGGTGGCTGGCGCAATGATCAGTATGATCACCAGGCCGATCTAGACGGTTTTCTTCGATAACCGATTTGGCCACTGAGTTGTGAGTGATGAGCCTGTCTTCTTCGTTTTTCACATCCTCTCCCGGTACGATAAACACAAAGGTATCAAGCTCGGGTACCTTTACTTCCCAATCCCACTTCAATCCACACACATCCTGTTCACGGGTTCCCGTATTCACCTTATAGAGCGCCATGCGTTCTAGGTGTGCCGGTAATGCCATCAACAGACGCCTTTGCTCAACAAAGTCCAGTGGATACGCTTGGGCTGCATCGCGTATCTTCAGGAGCTTTATTTTGGGAGCGATATGAAGCCATGTCAGGCCATGCTCATCAAGCCACTCGGAAGCGGCCTGATTGAGTAGGTGGCGAACAACACCAAGTGCATTATTGATGCTCTTGGATTTGATTCTCTTTGTTTGCCTTGCCTTTATAAATAGCTGCAACGTTCCCGTATGCACCTGGTCCAGCGACAGATTACCAATAAAAGGCATAACCTGTTCCAAGTGCATTGCATCATCAAGAATCGATTTTTTATCGCGGTTGTAGTCGAGATAAAAAATAGCTGCTTGCTCAAAGGTGCGCTTTGGGCGTACCCCATAGACACTGGCTTGCCTAATCTCTTCGAGGCGTTTTGTTAAGTACTGTTCCGCTTCTCTGAGATCAAATGTTCCCGTGCTTTCGCGAAGCCTCCCGTTTGGGAGTGTTTTGATCCTTTTGTCGATGTGCCAGATGCCGTCACGCAGACGGAGCCCCGGCATTTTACTTGCTTTTGTTGACATGATGTCCCTCCTTGCTGCGGCGGGACACCCATTGCAGCTTTATATTGGCTCGCCCAACGATCCAAGTCAAGTCTGTCGTATGCCTTGCCCTGTCGGCTGATGGGGATTGTGGTCAGTGTAGGTGCAACAAGCTCTCTGAAAAGATTACGATTCATACCTAAGTAGGCAGGTGCTTTACTGGCTCGAATAAAACGTGGAAGTATGGGATCGTTACTCATTTGGTTTCGACAGAACTGGATTTAATTTCCTGGTGTACCTTCTGTTAATGCTTCAGAACTGGTTTGATATTCAGATATTTGTTGCAAACTTTGGTCTATCATATTCGATTCAGGCACTTATAACTCCCTGGAATGCAGTACTCCAGGATTCACTTTTTAAAAGTGTTTTTTGCGTGTTTGTTTCAGTCGAGATAGCGTCAAGCACGGAGTATCTGGGCCAGTAAGGTGGTAGCCCTTTCCCTTAGCCCTTTGGGTAGGGCCTTTCCATTACCAGGCCCCTTCCATTCGTCACCCTTTAAAGGAATTGGGCCATTTCGCCTTATCTTTTGGATTATTTAACCGTAATATGAATGCCATAGGGCCAAGTCATTCGTGTGTTGAGGCATGAAAATGAAATAATTGATTCGGTTGACGAGAAATACCTCCAAAATAAACAGGCAGGGAGATGAAGAAATTGACTCAGTTTCTGCATTCGTTCTAGTTGTACCAACGTGCTCAAATAGTCAGTGGTGAGAATATTCTACGAATGCAACGATACATGTATAATGGAGCATTAACTCTATGGGGTTATGAAAGTATTTTATTAAATACTGATATTGACAATGCCGACTCCGAAGTTATCTGATAGCGGTGTATCACAAGGAGAAACCATGCAGGATCAAATCTTCGATTTAATCTCATCCTGGGCCAAAATACCGACATGGTATACCTCTCATCCACAGGATGAGCGTAGGTTCAATGAGGCAATAACCCGGCTTGTTGAAACTATGGGTACTGACGTTAAAATAAGTGATTTCAAGAACGCACTGACAAAACATGCTGAAAATACTGTGCCCATGCTGGGTATGCCAGATGACTTTGATGAAATCATCAATGTGTATACCGAAAAGGCATTTAAAATAATCAATGCGTGTCGCCGTGCCACCCAGGTGTATTGAAAAAAGGATAGTCGCCAATGTCTAAGAAAATATTTATATGCCATGCGGGTTCAAGCTTGGAGAATAATCCCTCCCATGACAACGGAATAATTGGGGTTGCTTATCAATGGAATGGTGAATGGATACGTTCGCCTTCAGATGTGGAAGGCCGGGACCGAAACCCTGCGATGAAATTAAAACCGCTGTTTGGGCCGAATGTCGAAGTGTATGGTGACGTGGGATGTTTTAGCGCGTCGGAAAATTTCAATGAGCAAGCCCATTTAGCGTCCCCGATAGGGAATAAGTAAATCCCTCGCCTTTAGACGACGGATGAAAGGAGTGTGAATATGTTTTCCACAATGCTTGTCAAGCGCCCCAATACTGAAGATGAAGAGACAATACAGCAATGTAATTTGAATGCGACCAAGCATATTGATGCAAAAAATTATAATGAAGCGATTAATTTGCTAAAAATATCACGCAGGTTGATGCCAAAGGTGTCAACTCAATATCCGCTAACGCAGTATTTGAGACTGCCATTGATACTACAAAAAGCTGGTCGCCTTGAAGAGGCAGTCAACGATCTTGAGAGTTTTTTAGAAAAATGGAACAATCCATTTGATAAAGCCCTGGTGCACGACAAGTTAAGACTCATCTATCAGCGAGAAGGTGCAAATGAAGAAGCCATAGAACATGCTGTATCTTCTTTGGCCTGGGAGTGTTTTGCTTACGCTTGCCAGAAAAGCGATTTCTCTATTTATCAGGAACCTGATGTTTGGGTAAAGAAAATCAAGGCGCTTTTGAAAAAACAGAAAAAAGAACACTATCTGGAATCGATTGTAAACAAGTGCATTTCATTTTCGGAGGAGCCAAGCGAGGAGAAAATTTACGGGTTGGTCTCTTTTATAAAAGAAGTCCTATGAGGGAGAAATAATGCACGATATAATAAGGATAACTTTTGGCGGCCTGTCAACACAATACTATATGCGCCAACTGTTTTTTGGTCTTGCCATTACCGGGTTTATCGTTTTTACACTAATAGATAGCAATAAATCTATTGATTTATTCATGGTTTCTTTTTTGGTTGTAAATACCTTTCTCTATCCGTATTCGCGTTTCGTTTATGAAAGCATCGTAGAATTTGTTATAGGCGACAATGTGTTTTTCATGAACGCCATTTTTTTGCTTCTCGTAAAAATGTTCGCCATGATAATTTGCTGGGGTTTTGCAGTTTTTATTGCGCCACTTGGTTTGCTATACCTTTACTTGTTCCATAGTAAATCGACGCGCTAACATTTTACTCAAGCCATGAATCTCTATGGCGACACATGTTCCCTTGGCCTAATATTAGGCGTGATTGCGAGTTCAAAGGAAAAAATATCATCGTATAATTCAAAATGAAAACAAGATGCAATGTCAAAATGGTAGAAGTTTATTATATTAACTATACAGCCCTAACGGGACGCGTTCAATCACTGTTGGACACATTCACGTTCTATGAATAAGACATGATTAAAATATCAGTCAATATGCTTGAGGAAGATCGTTGCCTTAATGGAGGGTTTCTTCCGTATCTTTGGCAATAGTTTTGACGGGAATTAATACAGTATCCGCAGAAATACAACTGGTACCCTTAATTATATGTAGTATTGCTATTCCTCTGTTAGCATTTAATGCGTTTGTAATTGAATATAAAAAAAGATTTGAAAGTGATGTAAAATATTGGCCGTATGATCTAATGGTTGCAACAAGTATGTTTTTGACGTTGCTCGGCATATTAACTGCGCTCGCTCTTAAGTCAGCGTGGGCAGTTAGTGCGTTTATTTTTGGATGTGCATTAAGTTTACCAATAATTATCTATCTGGATAAGTTGGTTAAGTCTAATAAAAATATCTAAAAAATTCAACAAGGACAATTAAAGGTGAAATATGAATGTTGATGAACTATTAAATGGATAATCCCCAACACTTGATGACTATGCGGACTTTCTAGGAGTCTGCGAGAGGCTACCTGTTGAGCTACTTTGGAAGTTGGTAACCGAGTTCCCGAATTTGCATAAAATATTAAAAAACGTTGTCGCCAATCAATTAAATATAAAAGTACACCAAGGCAACAAAGATAGATTCAATGAAAGTCTGCTAAAAAGTTTTACTGAGAGGCTAAGGTAACCTCTAACCAGAGGCTGTGATCACAAGTTAACCCCGCAACAACCTCATATTCAAAATCAATGATTCAGATTGTCTTAATATTCAATAATAATTTACTGGCCATGACCTCTGTGAATATTTGAAGGTAGGTAATGGGTACGGCGGTCATGCACAGGCTAGGGTGACTTGCCAGATTCTTCTGGATACCTGAAGCAAAAGCGGTGGACATGATCGGTTGATTATGTCAAATTGAAGGCTGGCAACACCCCATCGGGATGGAACGGAAAGACACATGCGCACGGTAAAAGACATTATTTGTCTTCTGGGCTTGGCCACTATTATTGTCGGCATGGGTCAGTTTTTGCCTGGCTTGTCGGTGCTGTTTGACAATTATCTGGTCGGCTTTTTTCTGACTGTGGCAGCAATTCTTATCTTTCGTGTCTACTATAAGGCCCACATGGCCCGCGTCGCCAAATTGCCGCCCGCTGTCCGTGAGAAAAGAGAAAAAGAGAGTCAGGAATGGTGGGAAGAAACAAATAGAGCAACATTTTGTCCGTCAGAGCAACTCGATCTCCGAAATATGACGAATATCAGTTCACCTTTTGATGATGATTGACGGGCAACTATTCAATAGGCTCTCTGAAGTTATTCGTCAGTTTCTTTTTCACTTTATCGATTGACTCATGTACACCGGGTGCCGCACCTACTGAATAGACCCGCTGTTTATCCTGTACCGTTTCTTTGAGTTGTTCACTACCAGAAGACAATGAATCTCGATCCTTATCGATTGCTGTGGTTGCGGTATCCATCTTAAGACCGGATTCATCCATGATGGTTGCGGCCCCGCCACTGATCGCCTGTTCATCTGGGACGCCTGCCCGTTGAGCCGCTTGCTGAACAGCATCAACGCCGGACATATCGGAGGCTAGGACCTGTGAACGCTTTTCACCGATAGCCTCTGTTCGCGTGTTACCCGCATCAGAGACCCCTTGGGCGTCCGGTGCGGATTGAATACCGGCAAGCGTCTTGCCATGCACTTGCGCAAAATGAGACACGGAGTCAGACAATGTTGCGGTGGCGCGGGTGTCGCCCATGTTGTGTCGATGAATGGTATTGTCAACCTCTGCCGGGGCACGATGCTCTTCATCGATCATGAATTGCCTGACGGCCAGACCAACGTCACTTTGAAAGCTAAAGCCTTGCTCATCCACGCGGGATTGAGTGTGTTGCCACTGATCCACCTCGCGGAAGCTGGCCTGGGTGTCGTCTCGCTGTTGTGTCTGCTTTGCAAGACCCGCCGCGACTTCACCCGCGAAGGTATCATTGTGCTCGGTACTCAATCTGGCCGCTTCGGCTTGTACGGCACTGCTCACATTCTGGTAACGCTCGGTGAAGTTGGTGCTTTGGTTGAGTTGTTGCGCTTCAGACCAGGCTTCTTTTAACGTATCCTGATTGCTGAAATTGGCTTTAAGGCCAACACCGATCTCGGTGAGTGGAATCTTACCGCCCACCCCGGCGGTGCCAAGCATGGCAATCGCCTGATCATTGGAGACGCCATATTTACTGGCAAAGTTATTGGCGATCAAAGTTAATTCACCCAGTTCCTGTTGTACTGACGACTCATCCTGCATTTTGAACTCTTGGCTGATACCAGTACCACTAGAAGTCTGATCCACAAACCGTTTCATATTGCTGTAATTGGCTGCAAGGGATTGGCCATAGGCTGCGGTGTTTTGCCATGCGGATTCCTGTGATTGAGAAAGTTGTGTGGCTACACTGGATCGCAAGGCACTGGTGATCTGGGTACCGAATCCCAAATTAGATTGCTGAAAATTATAGGCCTCGCCTCCGGTCGGCATCATCGTATGCGTGGTTCCCTGACCATCGACCATAGTACCCACCCCCCCGGCATGAACAGGTGCAAAGTCATTCTTAAATCCAGACTGACCATAGAGTCCCATGTTCCCCATGCTGACATTGCCTTTCGATACCTCGGCGGCGGCACTTGATCCAGCTTGCTGGGTGATGGCACCCAGACCTGAGGCCAGCATCGACATGGACATACCGGCACCGGCATTCACCACACCCCATGAAATTAACGGGATCATCCAGGCCAGGTAGCTGGCAATCGCGGCAATGTCCGCATTGACTGCACCTAATGCCGTTGCCGTCGCCAACGTCAACGCCTGGCCACCACCGGGCAACGTGGCCACGGCCATGCCGGAGTCTGCTGAGTAACTGGTCATGATCAAATTAAGCAGGGCATAAAGGGGTGGCCAGAGTTGTAACCAGAAGACGGACTTCAGATAAAACATCAGTGCCTTACCTGTTGCCGGGGTAAACATCAGGATCAAAAACAATGGAAACATCCCATACACCAACACCTCGAAGATATTGCGAAACAAGGGCAGAGTGTTACCGGCCAGTTCGCCGAGGACAGAGTAAGACGTGCGACGCTGCGCTTCAGCCTGCGCCAGTGCCAGGTCCTGGGCCGCCGCACTGGCATCGGCACGCGCGGCAAAGCGGGTCAATGATCGTTTAACCGCATTGGCCATCATGTTTTGCCGGATACCATCTGCTGCCGTGGTCGTGATGTTTGCCATGTAGGCATAAGATACCGGCAGGACGGCCATGAATTTGACCTCGGCCAGCGGATCGCCAGGGAACAGCCGGTTACCGTAAATTTGTCGCGCCCGTGTGATTTCAGCCGTCCAATCCGTGTTTAATCGACCTGCACCAACAGGGCAGGTGAGAATGGTTTTACTGCCCGAGGTCTCCAGATACTCAAAAGATCGCGCCGGGTTGGCAGAGGTGCGAAGCATGTTCCACAGATCAGGTTCATCGACGATATCACCCCAGGTGTAGAAGCCGGTCAAGATATCGTAAAACACACACTGTTGCATAAACTCGGAGATGTTACCGGCTAACCGACTGTCAGTGATCTCAAATTGTGTGGCAGCCTGGAGCAGGTTTGAACCGAACAATAATCCATTGGTGGCGTACTGGAGATCATTGGGCATCGACAGGACACTCTCAAACGTGCGGGTCATCCAGTCGCCCACGTTGCTCGCCATCGATGCCGTGAACCCGACCCCGAGGGGGACGTTGGCCACCACACCACTGTTGGCGGGATTAATGCGATCGGTGATGATCACATTGACGCGGGGAATAAACAGAATGTAGAAGACCAGGATCACAATAAGGAACGGCTGGATACTGATCGGGCGACGCATAAAGATCGCCTCGATGATCACCCAGATGACAGTGATCATCCCCGTGATCTTGATCAGCATCAGATAGTCATTGTCGCCAAAGATGGCCACCAGCCCGTTAAACAGTTGTAACAGGACGGCACCCCCGCCGTAAGTGAAGATTTCCCAGGACGGCATGGCTTACCTCAATGAACCGGCATAGTACATACGCTCAGCCAGTGCGGGGGTAGACAGGAACAAAACTGAAAAGAGTATGAATGGTGGTGAAAGATTATTGGTTGGACATAACTTCATGATTGAATACCCTCGTTGGTCAGCGCCGAGATAATGATTTCCGTGCGACGGTTTTTTGCCCGGCCTGCTTCAGTGGTATTGCTTGCGATATAACCCGAAAGGGGGGTCGCCTTGAGCGTGAACTGGTCTTTATTAAGTCCAAGCTTGCCTAAATAGTCCGTCACCACCTGGGCACGTTGCCGGGCCAATTTTTTGTTCGTGGCGAGGCGGCCCGTACTGTCGGTATAGCCCGTGATCGTCAACTGATAGGTTTCAGGCAAGTCTTTGGCCAGACGGGAGAGTACGATCAAATCATCGGCTTGCAAGGTGGATGAGGCGTGATCGAAATGCGCCACTACTTTGGTTGAAACGGGTGGGGTTGTCTTTATGAATCGTCGGGTAGGCGGTAGCATTTTCTTTTGCGCCATCGTCTTCGGTGTGACGGCGGGGCAACGCTGGCAAATCACAAAATAATTGGGTGTGCCGCGAACCTGAATGAACCCGAAAGTGTGTTTTTCTTTATTCCTGGTCGTGGGTGTGTCCGGCGCGGAGGCACAACCCGCCATCAGGCTGACTGCAAGACAAACGATCAAAAATATGTTTTGCATAATAATTCCTTATGTTCACACTGCGTAAATGCAGTGTGCGAGAATAGTGTCCTGATGAATTGCCTGAAGAGCAATAAAGAATTAGATCTGCATTCAGAAAATTAATATATGGCGTGATAGAGCCTGCCCCGAAGGGCAGAGTAAGTTCAAACGACGATGTAAATGATCACGGAAATTATGATTGTGATCAGCCAGTGTGAAGGCTTGAATGGGTCAAATAGCATGTTGACGCTCCTTTTGTTGTTAATTAAGAGCCTCTTAGCGTAACTGATATTTTTCTCGTTAATTCCCGCTAACTCGTCGTTTTTGGCGAGTTAGCATTTAATTACCCTAAAAATAGCCGTAAGATTATTGGATAACCAGCCATAGTTCAGATTATGTTGGCCATTTTACTGGCCGCCCCGTTTTCAGCTTGCCAGCCTCTCCCGTCGGTCTTACCCATGGCCCATTCAACCGGGGCAACCAGTCTTCCGCTGTTTGCAGTGCAAACACCAGTAAGCGCACAGTCAGCCAATGCCGATAACGGGTGCCTGGTGTTAATTGCTGGGTTTTCTCCACCAGATACCACCGCAAATGTTTTACCTGCCATTGATACGGCCCCACCTGCCAGCGCCGCCAGATGGTCTCGGCGATCAGTGCTGCCCGTTGCAGATGAGAACGCACCGTGCCTTGTCGTGATCCGGGCAGCCGCCGTACCAGTAACCCATTGGCAATACGTGCTGCCTGTTGCTGGTTGGCGGGTTTGGCCATCAACAGGCACTTCCACAATAAGCCGATGTCACATCGGTCCGGCCATGCCCTAACTCAGCAGAAATGATTTGCCGTGCAATGATGTCGCCCTCTTTATCAGCTTTCCTTTCGCCTGCCACCACCGGGGCCGGGTAACCGGTCAGTTGTGCGTATCGTTCACATGCATAGGCGGCGCGCAGATCATGAAACCCCCTCAAGCCGTGATCCTGTGCCACACCAGACCACACATGATAGGCATGATCGCGCCACTGGGTATAAGTTCGATCCTCGGGGATCAGATTGCGCCCCTTGCCTTGCAACTCAATTGCCCTGTGTAACGTGGTGGTTGCCTCTGCTGATACTGGTTCCCACCGATCCACGCTATGGCCCCGGCCACCCTTGGTGCCTGCGGTGATGTTCACCGCGCCATGACGTTCTGCCTGTTGCAGGGCAGTGCGGGCATCCAGCAACGAGGCCTCCCGAAAGCGCAACCCCAGATCACGGGCCAACGCTGCGATCACTGCGACACGGGCCTCACCGCGATCACGTAAATCAGATACCACCTGTTGCAGTTGCGCCCGCGCCATACCTGCCGGAGCTTCCTGGCGCACGTTGTTGCGTTCGCCCACCAGTACAGATGGTGAGACCCGCAATAGTGAATCACCCCGCATCGTCGCCAGCACCACATTCACCGACGAGAGCAGATTCTGGGCATAGCTGACTGTCATCGCATCAACGATGACTTGTTGTTGCAGCGACTGACCATAAGCCATCACCAACGCTTCGGTTACCTGGCGCACATCCCGCACACCCTGTTCATGGGCATAGTGACAAAATTGCTGCCAACGCTCACTATGCGCCGCTTGCGTGCCATAATGGCCCTTGCCATACCGATCCGCCAACGCATTCTTACCCGCCCAGGCCATCTGTTTACCAAACCCAAAATTTCGTTCTCCTCCGACTTTGCCCATCGTTGCACCTTGAAGCTGTTAAGTGTTAAACCGGGTTAAGCGCCGGTCGCGCTGTGATCATTTACCCATGATCTGGGGCCATCTCTTACCGACAGCAGGGCAATTCAGTCCTGAATACAGGGCACCTCTGCACGGTCTGCTTTGCACAGATCGCAGGCCAGGTACTGGCTGATACAGATCAAAGACCTGCCGCCGTATTCAGGGGTTTGTCGGCTTTTGCATCGGCACGGCATGCCGAAAAAGCCTGTATTGACAAGACATTGCGCCATGTTCATGACGCCCGTCTCTGTGGACACGCTGCGCATCGCCAACAAAGACGGGCGCAGTCATTTAATACTGCAACAGATAGACTGGCGCAGCGGGGAGGGGTGGTCAGGATGATCACCTGATTGAAGGACAGTGGGATGAATCCCGACTGTGAACAAAAGGATTAAGGTATGGCCCGCAGTCTAAAGACTGTCGCACCGGATCGGGCCTTGGGTGCGGGTGCCGATGACTCGGCAGGGGTATCGCTGGTTGACCGCAACGATCACGGTTTTTACGTCTTAATCATAGCCCATTGCCAGGCCAGGGTCTATCTGGATAAATGACCGCGTGGGGTGATGATTGTCACCCCTTTTCCGGGACATGGGCAGGCAGGATATCACGCAGCCTCAAGGGTGGAAGGAGGGTAATGCTTCGTTTAAGGGATAACAGGGTGTTAAGTCAGATATCGTATCCGGTCCAGGTTGACGAGACTGGTAATAAATGTTTGGCGCAGGACAGGGCTGCAAGTGTTGGCTATAGCCAACACTTGCAACGGACAGAGGATCGGTAAACCGACGTGTTGGCAGTTGCCAACACATATAACCAGAGATGGGGCGGTGGGTATGGACGACTACATATCAAAACCGGTTAATGAGGGGGCTCTGGAAAAAGTTCTTATCAATTGGCTACCACATAAGTTAACCTCTAAACCTAATTCAGCATAAGGTTACGAAAGAATGGCTTACTGAAGAAAAGCAGATCGGGAAGAGAGTGCGGCCAATAATGTCTTCGAGATAATATTTTTCGAACTTAAGCAACTCTTTGCCGAGAAATGCTCGGAGGGGATTATGGTAACAAAATTATGATATGACGTACAGACATATTTTGTTCAAGCCCTATTCAAAGGCAGGGCAAGAGCATACTTCCCACACAGCCACTAGCCGAACATCAAAGTAGAACGGATGTCATCATCCCAGCCAGCCATTTGCCGCTTACGTTTCATACTCCGCTGTACCGAGGTATCTATTTTAGCC
>Ga0209633_10004980_pt1 | contig 11779 bp, 13 predicted proteins | sample Cruoilmetagenom1_FD_187290 | JGI IMG/M metagenome (GOLD analysis project Ga0209633, IMG submission 187290) | Oil polluted marine microbial communities from Coal Oil Point, Santa Barbara, California, USA - Sample 1 (SPAdes) (version 2) | ecosystem: Environmental > Aquatic > Marine > Oil seeps ... | reverse complement strand
GGTAGAGGAATTAATAAAATCTTTGATGAAATAGACAAGGTTTATGCAAACTTCTCTCAAAGAATATCTACAAAAAGGCTTAATACCTTCCTTAAAAAGATAGTTGAAAAAACCCCTCCCCCAATTTTTAAGGGTAAAGAGATAAAGTTTTACTATATCTCTCAGCCCCTAACCCAACAGCCAACATTCGTAGTATTTACAAATCGTATTAAAGGTGTCCCAGAGAATTATAAGAGATTCTTAGAAAATAGATTTAGAGAAGAATTCGATCTGGAAGGAACTCCAATGAAACTGGTATTCAGATCAGAGAGAGACGAAGCTTAATTACTAGGTAAACCCAGAACTTCCAGTATGTTTTTCTGAATATCCTTTGTACGATCAATAGCCAGGAAATGATCCTTAACTCTTTTACGTCCCGCAGCTCCCATTTTTTTTCTAAGAGAAGGATCTTTAATCAACATGAGAATTGAATCCCCTACCCCTTTCACATCTCCCGGATTACACAAGAAACCACTAACCCCGTCGTCAATTGATTCTACTATTCCGCCTGCTCCTTTAAAACCTATTGAGGGAAGCTCAAATGCCATAGCCTCAATAACTGAGCGCGGGAAGGGATCTGGATAGTTAGAGGGTATTACAAATACATCAAAATCCTTTAAATACTGTTTTACCTCTTTTTGATATCCTGTAAAAATGAAATAATTGTCCAAACCGTTTTCGCTTACCAGTCTTTTTAAATATCCGAGATGATCGTCCTGGAAGAAATAAGGGGTATCACCCACAATAACAAACTTTATATCCTTGCCCTTTTCATCCAATTGATCGATTACTATCTTTGCGGATTTAATAAATAAATCATAACCCTTTCTTGGAACAATTCTTCCGGTACTGCCAACGACTAAAGTATTTTTAGACAGTTCATACTTCTCTCGCAACTCACCTTTGATAGTAGCCGGATTATAATCCTCTATGTCCACACCGTTATAAATCACCCTAACTTTTTCTCGCACACGATTAAACGGTTCTGCTGTAGCCCCTGATACACATATTATCCTTCTCACAACAGATAGTTTTGAAAGGGAGTTTATAATAAACCCAAGGAGCTTTGTTTGCTGAATATTCCTTACGTGCCATATTACAGGAGACCAATTAACGAGACCAATCAAGGCTCCGACAACCTTAGCCTGAGTGCCGTTACAATAAATAACGTCTATTTTATGTTTTTTAAGCCAAAAGGGGGAAGTGACTATCAATGAGAGCATATCAAATATATTTAACAGCACAGATACAAATTTTAAGAGAATATCCAAAGAACTTGCTTCCTGATTCTCTTTTTGAAAGGCTATTCCTAGTCTGGGTCTTTTTAAATTCTCTGGGAACCTCTTATCAAGAATAATATTTTCATAGATTCCCTCAGCTTTAAGGCGCTCAGAAAAAACTTCATCTTTAGGGATTAGAACATATGGAGTAATTTGGGTTCTATCCAGATATTTAAGTATATAAAATAGGCTCTTTCCCGGCCCGCCGTCTCTGATTGAATGATTGATAAAAAGTACGCGTGGTAGTGAATTCATTTATTATGCCTGCACAAAAATCGGATTATGCAATTTACCATGACATTATAAAATAGGCTAATCCATAATAATTAATGAAAATCCAATACTGATAGGTATAATATATTTAATATCCATAATTATTCATCCTGTGGAGGAACAATGAACTCAGTTAAATTGAAGTATATACTCAGAATTACCCTCTCCATGTTCTTTATCTCAATTTTTTCAATCGGCGGCTGTGATATAGATTTTGGTGGCACGGGTGATAACGGTGGCAGCGGAAGCGGAAGTATTGTAGGGGATATTATTATTGAAGGTCAGATATTGAACTTTGCCGAGTTTGGCGAGATTACTGTTACCGCTACCCAGAACAACTTCCGACTAGATAGAAATACCACAGATGAACTAGGGAACTTTAAGCTTCAATTCAGGACATCGAGCGAAGAAGTTACTTTAGAATTTGAAGCTGATTCTTTTGATGCCGAAAGACCTAATATTAGAGTCGTAGGAAATAGCACTACAATTTTAGATATTACTTTGCAACAAAATCCTACTCTAATATCAATTGACCGCTGGCAGGTATTTCAAGATACCATTTCTCTTCTTAATGATACAGTTTTAGATTTCGTTGAGAGCATAGTGGAATTCAACATAGAAGCAAACGGTGGAAACTGCATGTTTGCTGGTGGAACCAGCTCTATTACATATCAGGTTAAAAGTATCAACATAATTGATTGTAGAGAAGGGATAAGAGCACAAAGTGAAGCATCTATTACTCTACAAGCTGACGAGAGTATAGTTATATCAAGTACTCAAGATGCAATTATTACTCTTGATGATTCATCAGTAGAGATAGGACAGACTACTAATCCAATTAATAACACTGTTACGATAACTTCGGAAAACCAATTTGGCATTAACGCAGCGGGCAATTCTGTGGTTACTATCAATCCGGAAAATGAATGCTCTATCAGCGGCGGAAATGAGGCAGTAAATGATTTTGCGGGTGGCACTGTTAGTACCTCAACTTGCACTCTCTCACTTTGAAGCTAAATCACACATAAAAAGAGTATTGATAAACCAAAGGAATAAAACAGGAAGTAGAATTAAACTATTACTATTTTTCTTCGTCTAATGAATTAACTTTTTTCTCAAGCTCTTTCATTTTTTTCATTAATATCTCTACATCACTTGCTCTAACACTATCGGAATTCGGATATCCTTCTCTGCTTTTTAAGCCTGCTTCTAAGTCTAAATTCATAATCTCATTAGAATCGGAATTAGTAACAGTGCTTTCAAATTCTGAAGGGATATTTAATTCTTCCGGGTACCAGCCCATTTGCTGCCACATGTGAATATTTTTTTTGTAGTTATCCTTCACATAATTATAAGGCTGAAACATCATCAGAAAATAATTCTCAAAGAAGTCTTTTGCAACCTGATTTCCATATTTTATTAGCATATGCAAAAAAGATACCGGGAGTATGTCTTCTTTGTTCTTTTCACTCTCTAAAATAACCTGGATCAAGATTACCTTGGTAATATTTTCTCCTGATTGAGAATCTATTACTTTAATTTCGCTCCCGTCCCTTATTAGAGCCGCAATATCCTCAAGAGTTACATATCTTTTGTTTGTAGAATCGTATAACCTTCGATTACTATACTTTTTAATTGTTATTTGGTCATTAATTTGTATTTGTTCAATCGGCATTTGTATAATTATTCAAAGAAACCATGCCGAGTCAAGAAATAATCCCCTGATACTTGACAAGTCCTCATAAACAAAGGATTATTTTATCTTTAGAGTACAATTTATTTAATCAATAGGAGTTTTGGGTATGCAGAATTCACCCTACAAAATCTGGTTCAATGGCGAGTTTGTTGCGTGGGAAGATGCTATGGTTCATAGCCTTACGCACACACTTCACTATGGACTATCTGTGTTCGAGGGAATAAGAGCATACAAGTGTGATGAGGAGAGATCCGCAGTCTTTAGGCTCAAAGAACATGTAGACCGCCTTTATGCTTCAGCACACATAGCAAATATTAAAATTCCATTTACAAAAGAACAAACCACAGAAGCTATATTGGAGCTTCTAAGTATTAATGAATTAGACGCCGCATATATAAGGCCAATAGCCTATATAGGTGGTGGCAAGATCGGTTTGCATCCCGGAGACAATCCTATTGAGCTTGTAATTGCAGCCTATCCCTGGGGAACATACCTTGGAGAAGGGGCACTAGCCAAAGGAATAACGACCAAGATTTCTTCTCTTACCAGAATGGGCGTTAATTCCTTTATGACTAAAGCCAAAATAAGCGGCAATTATGCCAATTCTGTAATGGCAAAGGTTGAGGCTACATCTTTGGGGTTTGATGAGGCAATTCTATTGGACAACGAAGGTTATGTTGCAGAAGGAAGTGGAGAAAACATCTTTATAGTAAGAAATGGAATTCTAAAAACTCCCCCATTAACATCAGTTTTAGAAGGTATAACCAGAGATACCGTTTTTCAAATAGCTAAAGATGAGGGTATTGAGGTTGAAGCGGAAAGGTTTACACGAGATGAACTCTACATAGCCGATGAGGCTTTCTTCACTGGTACAGCAGCTGAGATCACACCTATTAGAGAGGTAGATAAAAGAACAATTGGGGAAGGAAAACCCGGACCTATAACTAAGAAGCTTCAATCAAGATTTTTTGATATAGTACAGGGCAGCGACCCCAAATTTATGAATTGGCTTGAAATGTTTTTTACCACTACTCCGCTTAAAGTAAAGAATGAGTCTTTATAAGGGACACATAGCCGGCGGCGCCTTTGCATTCATATTATACATTGTAGTATTAGTTGTTTTTTTCGCTTTTAAACCTTCTTATGAAGTTCTTATATGGTTTGGTCTTTGCATTCTAGGCTCGATCTGGCCTGACATTGACACAAACAGCCACGCGCAAAAATTATTTTATGGATTTTTTATCGTATTGGATGGAATATTTCTTCTTTCTGGACGTTATAAAGAAGCTGCGCTTTTGGGGTTCTTCGCGCTCCTGCCTATCATCGGTAAGCACAGGGGCTGGACACATTCAATCTCAGCCGCTTTCATAGTACCCTCTCCTCTTATCATACTTCCTATAATTAAGCCTGAGCTTAGAGTTGGCGGTCTTGAGTATTACACGCCTGTTGTAATAGGATATCTGAGCCACCTTATTTTAGATAAACAGTTTAAGCTATATTGAATTTACTTCAGATTAATATCAAAAGGCATAATAGTTAAGACTTTTTCCCGCTCTAAAGAAGATAAATTGTTCATGATACCACTTAATTCATTTACTATTGCAGAGCCTTTAATGAGTGAGGAAATTTGAAAACCTCTTGGCTCTGAGTAAAACTTAAGTACAGGGGTTTTATCCTGTGAAATTTCTGCCTGTTCTTTCACTATTTGAATCGCGGCATTTATTCCACCCGTTTCGTCTATTAAGCCTCTATCTTTAGCCTGCTTACCAGTCCAGACCCTACCTCTTGAGACTTGTTCGGCTTTTACAAAATCCATCTTCCTGGCTAAAGAGACTTTTGTAACAAATTGTTCGTAATAAAATTCCATTATCTCTAGAAGCTTTTTCTCTTCATCTTTTGAAAATCCCTTATTCGGTGAGAACATCAATGCATTTTTAGCTTTTATTACAGATTCTTTTGTAATTCCTAATTTAGCGTATAGTCCGTTTAAATCAAACTTTCCCGAAACAATGCCAATAGAACCCGTTATCGTCATGGAATCTGCGACTATTTTACGAGCTCCAAGTGAAATTAAATATCCCCCTGAGGCAGCCGCATCTGACATAGAGATAACAACTGGCTTTTTTTGAGATATTTCCTCCAATTTTCTACAGATCAAATCGGAAGCTACCGCTGAACCTCCGGGGCTTAAAACCCTTAAAACCAAGCCTTTTACATTTCTATCCGACGAAACTTGGTCCAGGAGTTTATTTAGAGAACCTGACCCCAAACTTTTAACAGGACCGCTTCCCCTACTATTTCCTAAAGTTATCATCCCGGAATCCGCAATTACAGCAATAATAGGATAGGAAGTACTAAATTTACCAACAAGTGAGCGTATCTTATCTTTAATGTTTAGAGTTCTAAGAAAGTTGCCGTCTTTTATGAGACGCAGTTTTGTAGAACTTAGCTTTGACGCCTCTTCCTCAAGCTCACCTTCATAGAGAATTCCCTCAATAAGAGAAAGCTCTTTTGCTTTATCCGCCATATATGGACCATTGTCTATTAAATCCCTTAGAACTTTTGGACTAATCCCCCTACCCTCAGAAATAAACTGTTCTAATTGTTCTTCAAGATCTCCGACTATAGAATTAATCATCTCCTTGTGGGGCTTGGACATGGAATTCCGTGTAAAGGTCTCAGAGGCGCTCTTATACTCACCAAAACCCTTCATATGAGCTAGAACACCTATTTTATCCAATGCATCTTTATAAAAAGAGACCTCTGCTTTAAGTCCTATTAGATTTAGCATGGCCCAGGGCGGTAAATATATAGCATCTGCTGAAGACGCTATCAGATATTCAATATTTCCCCCGCTCTCCAAATAAACTATTATTTTTTTTCCTTGCGCTCTAAGCTCATTAAGCCTAGCTCTAATCAAATTAGCTCTGGCAAAACCAATCTGAAGGTCTCTTATCTTAATAATCGCCCCTTTCACTTTAGGGCTATGCTCAATACCAATTAAGATTTTTTCAATATCCCAAATAGTAAGTTTTTTCTTTGTCCCAATACTGGGCAATAAAGAATGCTCTTGCTCTTCTGGAATCTCTTTACTTAAAGAAATCTCTACAAAATTGGCTTTTTCAAATACAGCGAACATATTATCGACAAAATCCATTAACAAATACCCTCTCTATAATATTAAGAACTATTTATTTTCCCGTTAGGTATTTAATTATTGTTCTCACGCCAAACCCTGTGCCACCTTTAGGGCTATAGCTACTGTCTTTTTCCATAAAGGCAGGTCCTGCGATATCAATATGAGCCCAGGGAACTTCCCCTACGAAGTTCTCCAAAAACATAGCTGCAGTTATGGCTCCCCCCATCCTACTACCGGCATTTTTTATATCAGCGACATTACTATCTATCTCGGCTCTAAGCTCATCATCCATAGGTAGCTGCCAAGTCTTTTCACCTACCGAGTCTGAGGCTTTGCGTATTTTATCTATTAGTTTTTGATCATTTCCCATAACACCTGCGGTATAGCTTCCCAGCCCTACCATACAAGCCCCGGTAAGAGTCGCAAGGTCAACTATCTCGTCCACTTTTAGCTCCACTGCATATGAGAGAGCGTCGGAAAGGACCACTCGTCCTTCAGCATCAGTATTTATTACTTCGATTGTCTTTCCATTATAAGCATTGATTACATCGTCTGGCTTATATGCCTTACCACCCGTCATATTCTCACTTGAAGCAATTAATCCATGGACTCGGACTTGAGGTTTGAGTTGTGCTATAGCTTTCATAACACCCAGGACTACGGCTGAGCCTCCCATATCCATTTTCATAGTACGCATGCTGTCAGGTGGCTTTAAGCAAAGACCTCCGGAATCAAAAGTAATCCCTTTACCGACAACTGCGATACTTTTTCTCGTTTTTTTCTGTGGTTCGTAAGTAAGATGAATAAACCTTGGCGGTTCTTCACTACCGCTTGATACTGCCATAAGACCATTCATTCCCCTTTTCTCAATTTCAGCGTAATCATAAATTTTACATTTTAGACCCCCTTCTTTAGCAACTTGAGACGCAATCTCTGCCAGCTTGCTAGGGGTTAGATATACTGGAGGTTCATTCACTAGATCACGCGCAAGATTTGTAGACTCGGCAATAAGCTTGGCAAATTCGATTTCCTCTGAAAAGACCTAAGCTTGGCAAATTCGATTTCCTCCGCAAAGACTCTTGCTTTGATTTTCTTTGATGAAAAAATTATTTTTTTGATTTTACTTTCGTCAGAGTTTTGTGTTTTATACTTTTTGAATTCATAGCTACCCAAAAGCAGCCCCTCGGAAAGAGCCGAGATATAACCGGGACCACTTGAAAATTCGGCACTAAATACAGCTACCGAAGAAATATTTTTTATTTTTTTAACTGCCAGAACTCCAACTTTTCTAAGTGTATTTTGTGTGAACTCTGACTCCTCACCTAAACCTACAAGTAGAACTCTTTTTGCTGCTATCTTACCAAAAGTACGGCTGAGCATAACAGATTTGCCGATATCTCCCTTAAACCCCTCTTCTTCCGCAAGATTTGCAAGAGCACCTTTTAAACCATCGTTGAGGGTCTTGAGAGCACCTGAATACTTTAGCCCCTTAAACATTCCTACAACCAAAATATCTGCCTTGAGTTTTAATACTGATTCTGTGCTTAGAACAAATTCCAATTGATTACACCCCCTAAAATTATTAAAATTAGGATACCACTTGAGGAATATAACGGAAATATTTGATATAGAGTAACAATTTTTTTGCCCATTTCAGACAATTATTATTCTATACAAAGAGCTGTGATTCATAGATATAAAACAAATTATTTAAAAAACTGAAATTTGTAAAAAAACACTGGAAATTCGCTTTGAAATTAGTTAAACTAAATATTGAAGAAAAAATCTTTTAATATAGGAGGGAATTAACAATGGGTTGCCCATATAAAGCCATTGCAGATGATACCAGAAGAAAGATTCTGGAATTTTTAAGCCAAGGTGAAACTGCTGCTGGAGAGATTGCCAGCAAGTTTGACATATCTAAACCAGCTATTTCTAACCACCTTAAGATATTAAAAGAGGCTGATATTGTTAAAGAGCGTAAAGTTAGGCAGAACCGTCTCTACTCTCTTAACAATAGTGAGATTGATGGTATGAAATATTTTCTTGATTCTCTGACGATGAAAGAAAAGAGTGCTTTAAGAGCTTAGTAATATTCGAGTTTTTATTGCTCTAAACGTTGATCGCGCTATAACATATTAGCTTTATAAAATTTCAACTTAAATAAAAAGCCGCCTACTATCAATTACGGTATATGCGGTTTTTTATTTTTTTAGAGTATTTTCAGTACACTCAGCTAAACTTATAAACTAACTACATTAAATCAACTTTTACGCTGGAGAATAATGTCTCGAGTAATTTCTGTCGGTACCGCAGACGTTCCATATAAATTCAATCAATGTGAGGTGAAAGAATTTGCACGTGAACTTTTCACTGATAACGAAAACTATATAAATAGAATGTTAGGTGTATTCGACAATTCGCTTATAGAGACAAGACATTTCGTCCATCCTAGGAGTTGGTTTGATACTCCAAAGAATTTTGTAGAAAGATCACAGTCATTTCTAGAAAACTCAATTCAATTATCTATATCTGCAATAAAGGACTGTTTGGAAAAAGCGGATGCTGATTTAAATGATATTGACCACATCATATTTGTTACAAGCACAGGAATTAGCACCCCTTCGCTTGATGCACATTTGATAAACGAGCTTAAAATTGACACCCATATAAAACGTACTCCGATATGGGGCTTAGGATGCGTCGGCGGGGCTGTGGGATTAACTCGAGCGATGGAATATACCATGGCATTTCCTCAGAGCGCAGTATTGGTAATTGCTCTTGAAATATGTAGCCACGCTTTTCATAGAGAAGATTACTCTAAAAGTAATATAGTATCACTTGCACTATTTTCTGACGGTGCAGCAGCATCAATAGTTTCAGGAAATGAACATAGACTATCTAAGTCATCCAACATAAACCTGATCGATTCGCTATCAACAACTTACTATGATTCTCTTGGTGTCATGGGTTGGGATATTGTGGATGATGGTTTCAAAGCTATCTTTAGTAAAGATATTCCCACTATCGTCAGAAAAGAAGTTAAATCCAACATTGAAGAATTACTGAGTGCTAACAATGTATCCATATCCGATTTGAAACAATTTGCTGTTCATCCCGGAGGCGCAAAGGTCCTCATGGAATACGAAGGATCCCTTGGACTTCCCCAGGGGACATTTAGACATTCCAGAAAAGTACTCAAAGAACATGGAAATATGTCCTCTCCTACAGTTCTATATGTTCTCAAAGAAATAATGGATGAAAAAGATTTTAAGAAAGGTGAATACGGTATCATCTCAGCGTTAGGTCCCGGATTCAGTTCTGAAATCATTTTATTTGAAATTGTATGAACCTATTTTGGATTATAATAGCCATATTAGCTATTCAACGTCTCTTAGAGCTTCTTATTGCAAGAAGAAATGAGAACTTCGTCAGAGCTAAAGGTGCCATTGAGTATGATGTAAAGGGATATAAAGTAATAGTTTTAATGCATATAGCATTTTTTATATCGTTAATCTCAGAATATATATTCTTTGGTAAAAATCTAAGCCACTATTGGATTTTACTTCTAATAATATTTTTACTGGCACAAATTCTTAGATATTGGGCAATAAGTACATTGGGATATTACTGGAATACTAAAATTCTGGTAACTCCAAATACACAGCCAATTAATCAAGGTCCGTATAAATATATAAGACATCCTAATTATCTAGCAGTTATAGTTGAAATCGCAGTTATACCGTTAATATTCTCTTGCTACTTTACCGCCGTTTTTTTCAGTGTATTGAATTTGATTGTGCTTAGAAGAAGAATCAGAATTGAAGAACAGGCACTTTCAACACTTGATTAAAAAACTTAGCCAATAAATCATCAAACAAACGCTGGGGGATATCCAAGCTATAACAAATAGTTTTGTTTAATAACATTTCGCTGTGAATGGAGAATTTTTGATTTATTTCCAAACAGTCTTGATTAAAGAACTAATATTGGGATAGAATGGAATAGTTAATTAAATCTTAACACAGGAGGAAATATTGATGGGATCATTACTCCATACTAATGATGATTTTGGTTTATTTATTGCGAGAATTACTCTGGGCATTGTTATTTTGCCACATGGTTTGCAAAAACTATTGGGAATGTTTGGAGGAGCCGGTTTTTCCGGCACCGTAGATTTCTTTGTAGGCAGCGGAATCCCTTCTGCGGTTGCAATATTAATAATCATAGGTGAATCATTCGGCGCAATTGGTCTGATACTCGGCTTATTGAGCAGATTAGCGGCTTTTGGTCTAACATTAATTATGCTTGGAGCCATATTTATGGTTCATCTTCAAAACGGTTTTTTTATGAACTGGTTTGGAAACCAGAGTGGAGAAGGTTTTGAATATCACCTGCTTGCCCTAGGTCTTAGCTTAGTTGTTCTAATCAATGGCGGAGGCAAGTGGTCAGTTGATAGGGCTATTGTACACTAATTTCTTTTTAATTTTTTACTTAGACTGGAGTTTTCAGAGATCCGGCTCTAGGAGTTGAGAAATCACTGAGGAAAAATGAAGACAGATAGGGTAGCTGTAATTTTAGGTACCGGTCCGGGACTGGGATCTGCTTTAGCTCTGAAATTTAGTAGAGAGGGTTATAAAATAGCTATAGTCTCTAGAACTAAGAGAAAACTTGAGAAGATTCAAAAAGATATAGAAAACTCAGGCGGTGAAGCATTCATTGCTCCAGCAGATGTAACAAATGAAAAAGATCTTAAAGCAGCATTTAATAATATTTTTCAAAAATTGGGAAAGAACATCGATGTTTTAGTGTACAATGCGGGTGATTTCAAAATGCAAAGTATATTAAAAATAAAACCTGACGAATTTAAAAACTCGTGGGGCATTAATTGTTTTGGCGCTTTTTTGAGTTCAAAACTAGTACTTGTGTCAATGTTAAAAAGGAAAAAGGGAACTATAATTTTTACAGGCGCAACTGCTTCGATACGCGGGAGCGCAGGGTTTTCTCGATTAGCTGTAGGGAAATTCGGCCTGAGGGCTCTCGCTCAGTCTATGGCTAGAGAATTTGGCCCCAAAGGAATTCATGTTGCTCATGTAATTATTGATGGACAAATTGAAAGCCCGAGTTATTCCAACAAATTACCACAACAGGATAATAAGAGCTTTTTATCACCAGAGGCAATAGCAGACCAATATTGGCATATTCACAATCAACCCACTACCTCATGGACACTTGAAATGGACCTACGTCCAGCTGTAGAGCGCTTCTAATATCAGATTCTATTAAATATGTTTTGATTTTTTAAGCGTTATCCTATATAATCTATTTACATAATTAGCTAATTACTCGTTC
>Ga0209633_10004979_pt1 | contig 11779 bp, 13 predicted proteins | sample Cruoilmetagenom1_FD_187290 | JGI IMG/M metagenome (GOLD analysis project Ga0209633, IMG submission 187290) | Oil polluted marine microbial communities from Coal Oil Point, Santa Barbara, California, USA - Sample 1 (SPAdes) (version 2) | ecosystem: Environmental > Aquatic > Marine > Oil seeps ... | reverse complement strand
CATCTTCGAATCGCATTTGTCGTGTTTCCTGTAGCCATCTGGCCCGGCTCATGCCCCCTCCTTTCGAGTTCACATAAACCGGACAGTTTATTTGCTACAAAACCGGACAAAATATTAACTCGTAACAGTGTTTTTGAATTTATCCGGCAATTCCAAACGTGACAAATCGGCTCTGTGTCGCTCGGATAGAGCGACAGCGAAACCCGGCAGTCAGGTACGTATCGAGGCTGTTATGTTGGGTTTTGTGCATCAACCACAAACTACGATGGGCCGCCAATCGTCCATTAGTAGAATTGCTTAACCGAAAAACAAAACCCACTGCTATTTTGTATGAGGTTAAGCTATAATCAATTGTATCGTATTCTCCTCTGCGATCGATCGAGCACGCATGAACGTTCACCGAACAGTCTCCGAATCAGATATCAGGGATATCAGCTGCTGCGAACCGGCGCGTCAGCACCGTGGAATTGACCATACTCCGATTTGACGACAACCCGGCCTGGCAGTTCAAACAAAAACAGCCTCACGATTTTATTTCATTTGACGGTTCAGAGTAACGCAACAGGCAACAGGGGGGGCGTCCAAGCTCTCTTCCTATGACCGATCCCTGGCATTTCCAGCGTTCCAACACGTCTGTTCGCTCCATTATCAAGCGTCAACGATCGCTCTATCGCCTCGTGCGAACCCTTAGGTTGGCTATTCTTCTCGGCCTTTTCAGGAATATTGCGATCAAATATTACGGGTGGCGCAATTCGTAATATTGGGGCAAGGATTGATTTTCTATAGAGGTAAACAAGGTAGACAGCGATTATGGATGTGAATCAAGCAAAAATTAAAATTGGTGTCGTCGGTCTTGGCTATGTTGGATTGCCATTGGCCGTCGAATTTGGTTTTCACTTTGATACGGTCGGTTTTGATATCGACAAGAGCCGGATTGCCGAATTGGTCAAGGGAATCGACCGTTCCCTGGAAGTTGAACCCGAGCACCTGCTCGAAGCAAAACGATTACGTTTTTCGGATGATGAGCAGGCATTACGTGATTGCACCGTGTATGTCGTTACCGTGCCGACACCGGTCGATGAGCACAAACGGCCTGATCTCACGCCTTTGATAAAAGCCAGTCAGCTATTGGGCCGTGTTATCGGCAAAGGCGATGTTGCTGTTTTTGAATCGACTGTCTATCCGGGCGCAACGGAAGAAGCTTGTGTGCCGGAGATAGAGCGGAATTCAGGGCTGCGATTCAACCTCGATTTTTTCGTCGGCTACAGCCCGGAGCGCATCAACCCAGGGGATAAGACGCACCGCCTCCCAACGATCAAAAAGATAACATCAGGCTCGACGCCGGCGGTTGCCGATTTTATAGACGCGCTTTACCAGCGTGTGATAACCGCAGGCACCCACAAAGCGAGCAGCATAAAGGTCGCAGAAGCCGCCAAAGTCATCGAGAACACCCAGCGTGACGTCAATATTGCACTAATCAACGAATTATCTTTGATTTTCAATAAATTAGGTATCGATACGTTGGAGGTTCTGGAAGCGGCCGGCACCAAGTGGAACTTTTTACCGTTTCGTCCCGGTCTGGTGGGTGGCCACTGCATTGGCGTTGATCCCTACTACTTGACCCACAAGGCGCAAGCGATCGGCTATCAGCCCGAAATGATTCTTGCTGGGCGCCGCATCAACGACGGTATGGGTGAATATGTTGCGGGACGGGTCGTGAAGCTGATGGTGCAGCGCAAATTGCCGATCGGGGATGCTAAAATCCTCATTCTGGGGCTGACGTTCAAGGAAAATTGCCCTGACACCCGCAATACGCGGGTTGTGGATATCATCGACGAATTCAGGAGCTTCGGCATCCATGCCGATGTGTACGACCCCTGGGCTGATGGTGCTGAAGCAAAAAAAGAATATGATCTCGACCTTCTCAAAGAGCTCACTCACCGGCAATATGATGCAGTCATTCTTACTGTTGCCCATGATCAGTTTTCCGAAATGGGGGTCGATGAGATCCGTTCGCTGATGGTGCCGGGCGGCGTTCTGTTCGATGTCAAAGCACTGTTTCCTGCGGACCGGGTCGATGGGCGTCTGTAGCGGGCAGTTGTGTTGCAGCCCAGACGGTTAGCTGAATGATGCGCGTCGTGATCGCACTCGGCGGGAATGCACTGCTCCATCGTGGTGAGCCGCTGACGGCAGAGAACCAGCGCCGCAACGTGAAGGTTGCCGCGGAAACCCTGGCCCCGATCGCGCTCGAACACCACCTCGTGATTACCCACGGCAACGGTCCACAGGTAGGATTGTTGGCACTGCAGTGCGCCGCCTATAAGCAGGAAGAGTCGTATCCGCTGGATGTTCTCGATGCAGAAACCGAAGGGATGATCGGTTACCTGATCGAGCAGGAGTTGAGCAATCGGCTGCCCGCGGGCCACCGCTGCGCGACCCTGCTGACTCTGGTCGAAGTGGATCCGAAGGATCCCGCGTTCGACAAGCCCAGCAAACCTATCGGGCCGGTCTACAGTGAAGACGACGCGCGCAGGCTGCAGCGAACACACGGCTGGCGCATCGCACGCGACGGCAGGCGCTATCGACGGGTCGTTCCTTCGCCGCGCCCGAAGCGGATCTTCGAATTGCCTGTCATCGAACTGCTGGTTAGCCGGCATGTGACCGTGATTTGCGCCGGTGGCGGCGGCATCCCCACCGTTGCGAAGCCGGATGGCAGCCTGATCGGAGTCGAAGCCGTCATCGACAAGGACCTGGTCAGCGGGCTGCTGGCGCGGGAGCTGAAAGCGGATGCGTTCATCATGCTGACCGACGTCGATGCGGTTTATGATCGCTGGGACACGTCGGGTGCACGGGCGATACGACGTGCGTCCCCGCACGTGATGCGTGGATTCGCCTTCGCCGCCGGCTCGATGGGTCCCAAGGTCGAAGCCGCCGTCGAGTTCGTGGAACAGACCGGCGGCCTGGCCGGCATCGGGCAGCTTACCGACGCGCAGGCAATTCTCAGAGGCGAAGCCGGGACGATCGTCAGTCAAGACGCGGAGCGGACTATCTTTTGGGAAAGACAAGCGATTTGAGTCTGCCCTTGCCGGCTTCCGGCAGCCGATCGGTCCGTTCCCGGTCAGGGTTCCTGACGCTGCAGATTCTGTTTGCTGAGGAATGCCTCGACCAAGCTACCAAGGCCCGGCTTCCCGACCTCGGCAAACTCGTAGCGAACACGAACGAGAGGCTTGTCGATTTCGATCAGCGCGCCGAGGTCGCAGGGTGTTGCCGCCACCACGACATCGACGTCCGCTGCGTTGATCGTCTCCTGCAGCGCCGCCAGTTGTGAGGGATGGTAGCCCAGGGCAGGCAGCACCGGTCCGAGATGGGGATACTGCGCGAAGATATCGGCGATCTCGTCCACCGCGATCCCGCGGGGATCGATGATCGCCGCTGCATCGGCTTGTTTAGCGGCTACGTAACCCGCACCGTAGGCCATACCTCCGTGCGTCAGGGTCGGCCCGTCTTCAACGACAAGGACGCGCTTCCCACGCACCACTTCCGGTTTGTCGCTTCGTACAGGTGAGGCCGCATAAACGATAGGCGCTTGGGGCTGAATCGCACGGGCGCTACGGACCACGCTTTGTACATCCGCCGCGGATGCCGAGTCGGTTTTTGCTACGACAACGATATCGGCCATTCGCAGCACCGCCTCGCCGGGATGATGGGTTCCCACGTCATTTGGCCGCAGGGGGTCGATCAACACGATATGGAGGTCGGGCCGCAGGAAGGGGAAGTCGTTGTTGCCGCCATCCCAGAGGATCACATCGGCCTCCCGCTCAGCGCGTGCCGTGATTGCAGCATAATCGATCCCGGCATAAACGATGCTCCCATAGGCCAGGTGCGGTTCGTACTCTTCTCGTTCCTCGATGGTGCAGTCGGCCGAGTCGAGGTCGCCCAAGGTCGTAAAGCGTTGGACAGCCTGCCGTTCGAGGTTGCCGTATGGCATTGGGTGCCGAATCACCGCGGGCCGCAGGCCATGCTCTTTCAGCAGACGGGAGAGCCACCGTGTCGTTTGCGACTTGCCGCACCCGGTTCTGACCGCTGAAACGGCAATCACCGGCACCTTCGCCTTCAGCATTGTTCGCTTCGGGCCGAGCAGCACAAAATCGGCGCCGCCCGCCAAGGCGATCGATCCCATGTGCATGACATGTGCGTGTGTGACGTCGCTGTAAGCAAAAATCACCTGGTCGATTCCCTGCTGGCGGCACAGGGCCGCCAACTCAGACTCATCGACTATGGGGATCCCTTCGGGATAGAGCGGGCCGGCGAGTAAGGGTGGGTATCGGCGCCCGGCAATTTCTGGAATCTGGGTTGCTGTGAAGGCGATCACGCGTGTTTTTGGGTCATCCCGACATACCGCGTTGAAATTATGAAAATCGCGCCCTGCAGCGCCCATGATGACGCTACGGGTCGGTTTTTGTTTCTCCGGCATGAGTTGTTGCTCCTGGTGCTGTCAACGAACGTGTCAGTCGATCGATCGTTCGACGCGTTGCGGTGTCGAAGCTGGCAGGAACCGCAATCGCGCTCTGCGAGTTCAAGGAATCAAACCATTCTCGATCAAGAGATTCCGAAGCACGGTGTATGCCACTTCGTGCCCTTCCTGGTTCCAGTGTCCGCTGTTGCCGCCGCCAAACCCATGCAGTGTCCTGCCGCTTTTTCGATAAATGTCGATAGCGGCCGGACCCATGAAACCGCACACCAGACCATTTTCCTCGCAGAGTCTGCCGAGGCGCCCTTCGACATAATAGGCGTTGTCGATCGTGGTTATCTGGCGAGGCATGGAATCCTGTACCAACAGGACGAACTCCGCACCGTCTTTCTTGGCTTCGGCAGCCAGTTCCAGGATCAGTCGCTCTGTCAGCAGCCAAGCGTCACGATGGGATTTTGATTTCGGCGCATAGATCAGATCGGACTCTGCTTTTGACATCCCCCGAATCAGCGCACGCTGTTGCGCCGACTGCTCCCGCCTCTTCCGATAGCGCAGTTGATCCAACAGAGACAATATGATCGAGTGATCGGTCAGATAGTAATAGAGGTCGTACACACGTTTCGAACGCCGCTGTTTCGGTGATCTTCGAAACGAATCGTCCAACTCGAGGCCGTCTTGGCCCAGTGTAAAATAGGGCCTTGGATAGTTGCCCGACAGATCCTTGACGTTGTCTTTGATATCGTTTCCGGGATAGAAAGCCAATAGGACGATGTCCGGTCTGAATGTCCGCGCAAAAAGTTTATAGGTCAACAGTTCCTGGGCGGTTCCATAACCACTGACGCCAAAATTGAGCACCTCCAATCGATCGGCGAATTCGGCCTCCAATCGCCCATGGTATGTTTGTTCGAGATCGACCTGGAGTGCCTCGGTGTATGAATCGCCCAAAACGACGATTCGTTTTTTGTCGTTCCTCTCGATCGTATATTCCTTATCGCGAAACCCATGGCGGTTGATCCGCACGTAGCTCAAGCCCTCTCGAGCAAAGTAGCCTTCGACGTTCGGCCTGTGTCTGTGGCCGACGATCGGATCGACGGCAAGGAACTGCGGCTGCGGAAATGGATGTATCTGCCGCACGATCAGTTCGCCGGCGACAAACGTTGACAGCGTACTGATCGACATGACAATCAGTGCGACGGTTGTTCGCCGCATCTTGCCGCTCATTCCTCTTTTCGGCTCGCCGGGTGCTGCGCCCGGCGGACCTGCTGCCTGGCCGCAAGCAGCGCGATCGGAAACCAGAAGAAAAGCCATAACGGGCGGGGATTGGTGAGCAGCTGATTACCGTCAGTCAGCATGCAGACGAGCCCGAAGAGCAGCATGGCAAGATAGATCACCTGATGTCGGCTGTGCGCTTGTTTCAGCCCCTCGACAAGGCTGACCAGACAGATCGTCAACAGCAGCAAGCCGCCGATCAGGCCGCCGTAGAGCAGGCTTGCAAGGTAGGCGTTGTGCGCATGCAGCGCGTACTCGCCGACGCTCAGCAGAACGGTTTCATCGCTATTGATGCCGTGCCCGAACCAGGGGGCGGTGAGAATCTTTTCCCAGGTCAGATGCCAGATTTCCAGGCGATAGGAAAACAGATTGTTTCGGGTGAAAAAACGGCTGAGCTCGATCACATCGAAATAGACCAGGACGACATAACCGATGCCTATGACCACCAAGGATGCAATCAGCCTGACGTTCTTCCGCACCATTTCTCCTGCCCCCAACGCAGCCACCAGTGCGAGCAGCGGGCCTCTGCTCTGCGTCAGCAGTATATCGCCGAGCAGGATGAAAAAGATGAGCAGATAAAGCCTGCGTCTGTTTCGATCCGGCTCGAAGATGAAGCGGTAATAACTGATGATGGCCCCCAAACCGTATGCGGAGGCGCCCAAAATGGGATGATGGAGCTGGCAGCAGTTCTCCAGTCGAACCTGAGGGAACGGATGGCTGCTGTAGAAGTAGACGATGGAAAAAACCGCGCTGCCGGCTGCGATCCAGCAGAGCCATTGGAACAGCACGCGGTCATAGTCACGGGTTATTCTCATCAGGTGCAGCACGATGCCGAAAAAACAGGCCGTGTTGATCAGCCGGAGCAGGAGCTTGCCGACGTCCGCAGCGTCGGTCTCCGGGTTCCAAGTGATCGTCAAGAAACTGTACAGCCAATAAATCAGGCAGAGAATGGCCAGTCTGGAGTTCAACAACTGCCTGATGTCGCTTCTGCCCAGTGTCAGCAGAAAAGGCGGAAGGACCGCGACATAAAAAAAGATCTTGTGCAGGTTCGCACCCGGAAAGAAAAAGAACCCGGTCAGGAACAGTAAAAAGGTGATCGAAAGAATTTTTTTTGTTGCAATTCCTTGTCGGATTGTGTGCAGCACACGCATGGCTCGTCGTCACTCTTCAAGACACACGGCGAAGGCATAGCGGACCAGCAGCAATGTCATAACGATCGGATAGATCAAATAATGCCCGGGAATCAACAGGCTTCCCAGCACCAGGACGACCAGAATGGGGGCCCGCATCCCCGCAAAGCCGTAAAGGATGCGCATCAATTGAATCTGATCCGCCGCCAGGTGGGAGCGTTTGTGAATCACAAAATGGGTGACAAAGATGCTTAGCAGCACGAAATAGACCGGGTAAAAAGAGAATACCGGGGCGCCGATTTCGAAGAACTGATGCCAATAGGCGAACCAGGTGAGCAGGCAGCCGAACGAGAAAAGATCGTATCGCCAACGGTAATGAATACGTGGACTCAGAGTGAGCGCGCCGCTTGCAACGGTCGCGGCAAGCCCGATATAAAGGCTCCATCTGCTGTTCAGGTATGGCAGCAACGGGCTGCCGTTCCAGACCAGGTAGGTCAGGAGCAGGCAGGAGAAGGTAAAAATCGGCAAGGCAGGCATGGCTCAACTCCGCGATGGTGATCTGATTGGAGTGGTGTCAAAGGACTCCTCAGGCAGGACTCGATCATCTCGAAAAAGCCGCCGTCGCAGACCAGGCGCCGTCCGTAGCTGTCGGCAGGAGATTGATCGAACATTTTCCAGGGCATCAGTTCATCGGCGTCGATGTTCGCCTCGCTAACGATGCGGCGAAGCATCGACGGCGTGATCTCCTCAGAGGTTCGAATGGCCTGAACGATGGTCTGCAGCGATTCAGGCAGCACGGCGTCATTCCTGGCCGGAGAAATTGTTTCCATTTGAGAGACCATTGCTTCTTCGTTCCTATGGTTGAGACAAGCTACATTATAATGTCAAATGCTGCGAACAATGCGATTCCATGCCCTTAATCCGCATTCGACTCTGCGCCTTCGCGCGGGAAGAATATCTCAGAAATGTGAGTTGCGCGCCGATACAATGAATATTAATGAATTCATTGCGCTCAAGTACTATCTCAGTCAAATCGCTCAGGGAATCTATGCTTATTCCTATATCGATGTAATCCCAACATCGACGAAGCGACACTGGCCGTTCGCACGAGTGGGTCGAACCCTGCGTCAAATGAACCGTGCGAGGCGGCACAGGCAGCTTAAAGCAAAAAGCACCATAATGATGGATTCGAACGGCAGCAGCCCATGGCGCCGTATTCTAGGCTTCTCTCCCGCCCTGTTCGCTGCGCTCACAGGCATTACCGTGATTGCCATCGCCTATACGCTGGCGGTTCAATGGGTCGGAATACCGCGTCAATTCACGCTTCGAGCACGCGGCCATGGATCACAGCGCGATCGTGCTGGTTTATATGGATCTCGACCAATTCAACGTGATCAACGACACCTGCGGGCACCTGGCGGGAGACGAACTGCTGAGGCATATTGCCCTGCTTTTGCCGCAAGCGCTTCGTAAAGCGGATGTACTCGCCGGCTCGGAGGCGATGAGTTCGGACTTCTGCTACGCGACTGTACGGCGCGGCAGGCGTGGAAGATCGCCTGCGAACTTCTGGAAACAGTCGGACCTTTCGCTTTGTCTGGGAGAGACGCACATTCAGGGTGACATTGAGCATCGGTCCGGTGACCAGCTCGCCCGCCCGGTAGCGGCGAAGATGCTCAGCGCAGCCGACGCCGCCTGCTATCTCGCCAAGGATCAGGGGAGAAACCGAATCCACCTGTTTGACGACTCGGACTATAGTGGACCCCATGCCTTTTTTATGCCTGAAGCAAAAATGATCCGGCACATACCATGCTTTAACACACTTCGTGCCACCATAAACCATGCCAGAAAAAAGTCTTTCTGATACAGGCGGTTAAGCTGTTTTCAAAAGCGCATGAAATTGATTCATGTCTGATTGCTGTTTTGGTGTCTGTGCATCGTTATGGGCTGCCGGGCTGCGACAGTGGTGGCAAAAGTGTGACGTGGTTCAAAAAGTTAATAAGTCACGTTTCAATGATTATCAGATTAATTTAAGCTGGAACTGCCGCCTTCGCTTTCGGTGGCCGAAGCTAGGACGTCGCATGGACCAAGCCGGGCGCTTGAGAAAGCGCCCGGCTCTTTGTGTCGAAGCGAAGCCATTACCAGCAGCATGAAAAATCAACTACGCTTAAATCGTTCACTCCTTCTCTCTCTTTAGCGGCAGTCGAAAAATGTTACGCATAACCAGGCGAGTTACCCCATTTCTCGTCTGGTTTTTTTTGTGTCTGGTCAAAAACTGCTATCGACCAGAGCGGTATAATTTTGCACGCTAAGGGACAGTCGGGGGAAATAAACTTCTATGGCTGCTTTCGAAAAGCGGTCGTCCAAATGTGCTTTTTTGAATCGGGATAACGGTGGGGCTCAGCGGCGAATTTACGAGTCCGCTGAAGCCCTATTCGTTACGAGGTGGATCGCTCGTACTTGCGTGCATCTCGCTCGTATGGAGCATTTTCGTAGCCAAACCGGACAATCTGCTCCAGATAGACCGGTAAGAAGGCAGCAATCGAACCGGCTTGCTCGTATTGATACACATGGCGAAACTCGTGCGATAGGAGGCGCACCGTATTGTGACCATGGCAAATGAATACGGCATAGCCGAGCGTGAGGCCTACCATGCCGGGACCAAGTAGGCCGGTTTGAATCGCTGCTTCTTTTAACATAGGGTCTTGCGGCATCGGCAACGAATCAACTAACGCGAGGCGGATTAACTCGGGCTGGATAACCCCAACGCTTTGTGCGACCGCATGGAAGTGATCATTGAGCCCTATGCCAGAGAGAGCGGCTTCATGCGCTCGATCTTCAGCCCATACAATCGCATGTGGCATAAGCATTGGCAGGGTTTCGTGTAGACCCATAGGACTTTCCTCTGGCCTAACTCATGGCCAATAGCGGCCGTTTGCATCAACCGAAATACGAGTGTCCGAAGATTTTTCAATCGGTCGTGACGGACGACCGAATTATTATGTCACCCACACGCTCGCGGATGCGACAAAAGCCACTTCACGAGTGGTAGGGGGGGGGGTGGCTTGTCTAAAAGCCGGTCGTCCTTCACGATTGACTTTTTGTTCCCACGCCCCGGGCCGTCTCCACCTTTCGACATTTCCATCTCAGCCCAGATGGCTTGTAATCATGCTATCAAGTGCGGAAATATGCTGAAAGGGGGTATCCACTTAGCGCAAGTAGTTAAAATATATTAGCATGGGAGCATGAGGAATGCGAAAACACTTGTCGCGGGTATCGATTATCCGCGAACATTACAAGAGTTCGATATTTTTTTTCCCAGCGAAGAAGCCTGCCGTAAATATCTCGTGCAACTTCGTTGGCCCCAAGGTTGCCAATGCCCTGCATGTAGCTTGCCAAAAGGGGCGCAACCCGTCTTCCGCGCAGCAACTTGTTGATTGTTTGTTCTACGACGAAAATTGAGCACATTAAGTGCCTAAATGGTTGATTATTTCTTCCCAGAAAGCCCGCTAAGTCACTGATTTATGGTTAAGCGCGGAACGTAGGTTACGCCCTGCCAAAAGCACCTTGGATAACAGCCAGAGGTTATTTGCACTGCCAGGAATGTAACACAGAAACATCAATAACCTCTGGAACAATTTTTGAAAAAACTCGTTATCCATTAAGGACGTGGTTCTACGCTTTTTGGCTTGTTACGAGCCAAGAATATGGTGCAAGTGCTCTCGGCGTCAAACGCGCTCTTGGTTTGGGTAGCTATCAAACGACCTGGGCTTGGTTGCATAAATTGCGGCGTGCAATGGTCCGACCAGGGCGAGACCGTCTTCACGGTACTGTTGAAGTTGATGAAACTTATGTCGGGGGTAAGAAGACAGGGGGAAAGCGAGGTAGAGGTGCCGAGTGCAAAGAAACCGTTGTTATTGCTCTTGAAATCCATGACCCTAAAGGATATGGGAGAGTAAGAATGAAACGCGTCCCAGATGTATCTGCTGAAAGTCTGATACCATTTGTATGCGAGACGGTAAAGCCAGGTTCCGTTGTACAAACAGACGGTTGGAGCAGCTATTCTGGTTTGGCCAAGCATGGATATATTCATAAACAAATTGTTCAGTCTAGCAGTGGAGATCCTGCCCATGTAACAATGCCTGGTGTTCACAGAATAGCGTCCTTGTTTAAAAGGGTGGTGTTATCCACTCATCAGGGTGCAGTGCGAGGCAAGCATCTTGATTATTATCTTGATGGATACACCTTTAGGTTTAATCGTAGAACATCAAGATCCAGAGGTTTGCTATTTTATCGACTCATGGAGCAAGCTGTTCAAACAGAAGTTACGACCTATCAGGCAATTGTTAATAGGTCTGATGCCCAATAATTTACTTGCGCTAAGTGGATACCCCCTTTATTCAAAAAATGGCACCGCCATACCACATGAGGTTTGGACCAGATCGATGGAAAGGTCGAATAGTTGTCTTGCGCCGGGAAGTGGGTCGAACAAAGCGAAGCGTTCTTCCCACTCGGGATCTGCTTTATGGATAACTTTTGCATCACCGTAGAGACGCAGAATCATGGGGTTTCCTTTAAACCTGTTTCCGTGAGTTCATAGCCGTCGGAGGCAAATATAGTGTCAGTGTGGCGCTGAGTATCAAGACGGGTTTATTGAAAAGGTATTCAGGTGGCTGGCCTGATGGTTTTCGGAAAGAGTGGGAGAATATTCGACGGGATTTTTAGCAATCGGCGGTCTCGGGGGCGAGCGGTATCATGCGTGGACTGATTTGGCACGCATTTGGAGGGCAGTTGCTTGGAGGGAAATGCACGGTTAGCTGTCAAGACCCGTGAGATTGTATACACGTTTGTTAAAGAGTTTGGGTTGTTTTTCGTGCCATTGTTTAAGTGCCTCAATGGGTGTGCAATGGTA
>Ga0209633_10004978_pt1 | contig 11782 bp, 6 predicted proteins | sample Cruoilmetagenom1_FD_187290 | JGI IMG/M metagenome (GOLD analysis project Ga0209633, IMG submission 187290) | Oil polluted marine microbial communities from Coal Oil Point, Santa Barbara, California, USA - Sample 1 (SPAdes) (version 2) | ecosystem: Environmental > Aquatic > Marine > Oil seeps ... | reverse complement strand
CTGATAGGAAAAGACCACTCAGGTGCTTTTAAGGAGCTTAATAGGGAACCTCGTGAAAGTCGAGGGTGGGCCCGCCGCTGTAATCGGGGACGAATGCCGCTAAAAACCACTGGCCATGTGTGAAGGCTGGGAAGGTGCGGCAAGTAGGGTGATCCGAAAACCAGAAGACCTGTCTGAGTGCCGGACTGACGCTTCGTGGAGAGAAGCCCTTGTCCATATAAAATCGGAGGATAAAAAAAGGGATATCCCCGGATTGATTTTTTCAATCCGGGGATTTTTTTTTGGCGGGCCGCATCACACTCCAATGACCGGGAATGGAATTAAGGATGAACCTCATCATCTTGTCCCGGCCACAATTCAAGAGAAGAGATGGGGAGGAGAAGCGGATGATGAAAAACGGTATGCTAAAGCGAAATTTGTTTAGGATTGTTTTGGGATTGGTGCTGACACTGGCCTGGGGCACTGTAAACGCGGAAGAGGAGGAACCCACAACCCTTGACACGGTTACCGTTACGGCGGAAAAATTTCCGGTAAAGGAAAAAGAGTCTTCTCGATTTGTATCGGTCTTTACCGCCGAGGAATTAAAAGAGACGGGCGCTGACAACCTGGTGGATGCGCTGCGGAGAAAGGGTTCGTTTGCCTATAAAGCCTTTGGCCCTTTAGGCATTAGCCATGGTGGTATGAACAGCACTCTGTCAATCAGAGGAATTGCAAATGGCGAACTGATTCTGATCAACGGCTCTCCCATTCAGGGAGCGGCGGGGAAGGGGTATGATTTGAGCACCATCCCCATCGAACAGATTGAAAGGGTGGAAGTTATGAGAGGGGCCGCTTCCACGCTCTACGGTGCGGATGCCATGAGCGGCGTTATTAACATCATCACCAAAAAGAATCCGTCCCAGATCGCAGCCAAGGCTTCGGTGGAATTCGGCAATTTCCAGTTCGTTAATGCCAGCGCCAGTTTCCAGAGCCCGATTGTCAATGTGGGATTCAATTACCAGCACCTGGAGGGGATCGAGGAAGTTTCCCGTAGTTTCTCTAAAAAATACCGCTATGATACGGATCCCATCAACAAGTACTCCTTGAACTTGGACATCACCCCCTTTGAGAATTTCCACATTGACTATCTGGGGTCTTACTATGATACGGGGTACAAAAAGATATTCGACTCGGGCAAACCGATGAACGGGACCAATCAAGAGAATTACAATAATTTTGCGGATATCCGGTATGACGCGGAATCTTTTAAGGTCAAAGCTTTTGGCAGCTATGCCAGAATCAACAGGGATGAGTATACCAATCCGAAAAAACCGGAGGACAAGAACACCAACTACAACTACGGCCTGGAAGGGGACTATCGGCATGAAATTTTCGCCACGGAACTGACTGTCGGTGGGGATTACATTCATCGCGCCGCGGACTACAACAACCAGTATGGAAAACACCACCGGAACGATTACGCTGTATTTGCCCAGGTAAAAAGAGAGTTTTTCAATCGCTTGATGCTATCTGTGGGCGCCAGGGAGCAGTTTATTGTCGCGGATTCCGACGGCGAAGATTACAACATATTCTTGCCGACGTTCGGCGGCAATTTCAAGGCCACCGATAACCTGAATGTTTTTGCCAATGTGGGCAAGGCCTTCCGGGCGCCCACATTTAACAATCTCTATTATGAGAGCAGTTTCCTGGTGGGTAATCCCGATCTCAAACCTGAGAAGGGTTGGACATATGAGGCGGGCGTCAAACTTGATACGTCTTTCACCCAGGTTCGCCTGGCCGGTTTTTATATGGATTACTCCGATAAAATCGAAATAGATCGCTCCCAGGGATACCCGCTCACCTATTTCAATGCCGGTGATTACAAGTCCACGGGCATCGAATGGCAAATAGATGTTTTCCCTTTCGCAAATCAGACTGGTTTTTCACAAGATATCTCGTTTAATGCCGGCGGTTACTGGGCCGATCCAACAGCGGAAAAGCCCAATGGCAAAGAGTATCAATCCGGGCCCAAATTCAAAACCAGTCTGGGTGCCTCTTACTTTTCGGAGAACCTGGTTCTGCAACTTATTGCCGATTTCCTGACCAGCCGGGAGCGGAATCTCGATAATAACATTACATTGGACTTTTACGGCAAATACAAGGTGTGGAAAGGGTATATAACGGCCGGCGTGGACAATATCTTCAACTCGGAGGTCCAGGTTTCAGGGGATTTATCACCCGACGCATCCAGCAACTATTTATACTACGGCATGGATCGCATGTTCAAAATCGGATATGAAATCAGTTTTTAAATCCGCAACTTGATGCCGGAGGGGAACCTAAAACATCCTTTTATGTCCGGGACGGCTTTTACATTGAGGCAGGCATCAGCTTCCATTTTTCAATATTGTGATAACCATCCGGCGGTCCCGGTGCAACAGGGCATCCACACTCTGCATGCACCGGGATCGCCCACAAAAAGGTGAAATTGATGCGTTACATGAAACTTGCCGGCGGAATTATTTTGGGATGTATTGTCCTTGCCATTTTTGCCTCACCGTCATTTTCTGGAGAAAAATGCAGAATTACAGTGCTCACAGGCGTATCCAACTCCCATAACTTCGGCGCGGCAATCGCTGAAATCATCGGTTCCCCTGAGATCGGCAGAGACTTCTCTATCCAATTTTACACCGATGAAGATGTGAAAATGGCTGAAATGGATGCAAAGACACGGGAAGACATACACCGGGCGGATATCCTTCTGGTGGATATTATGTACAGAGGATTAAGACGCTACGTTTCAGAAAACGTCGACTTTAAAAAAACAAAGGTATACTCCACGCGCTTTTCGCCCATGGATGCGAAAGGCAAACAATTTATTTTTGACCGGATGGTGCTTTCATACAGCGCATCCCCCACAAAAGAGAATATTAAAAACCTGCTTCTTTTCCTCCTTAAACGGGATTGCGGCCTTAATGCCAAGTTTAAGGAACCCATGACCCTGCCCCCATCCGGCATTTTCCATCCGGATGCCCCTGAAGTTTTCACCGGCTTTGATGAATACCTGGCATGGTACCAAAAAAGCGGCCGGTACCGGAAAGACGGATTCTGGGTCGGCATTACGGAGTATTCCCGCTATGCCGCCATTGGTGAGGTGGGTAAAATCTCAAGTACGCTGATTCACTTATTGGAAAAAGAGAATATTAACGCCGTGGCCGTCTATTCACACCCCTCTTATCATGCTGTAAAGGAGTTCCTTTTTACCAAACAGGGCAAGAGTCGCGTCGATATCCTCTGCGGGTTTTCTTTTAAACTGGGGGCCGTCAGCGACGCAGAGGTTCACAGGCATTTAAGCCAGCTCGATGTTCCCCTGCTAAACGCCATCCGTAGCGCCCGTCCCGTTTCTGAATGGCGGGAATCCCCCCAGGGATTGAGTTCCTTTGAAATCTCAACACGAGTTTGTAAGCCTGAATTCAACGCTTTGATCGAGCCGTCCGTTCTGGGAGGGCTGACGCCCTTAAAGGAAAGATATTCAGGCAAGGCAGTTTACGCTTCTCAGCCGATTATTGAAAACATTAAATTTTTCATTCAGCGAATAAAGGCCTGGGAAAATCTTCAGACAAAGTCGAACAAAGATAAGAAGATCGCCATTTTCTATTACAATCATTCACCGGGAAAACAAAATGTGGCGGCAAGCTATCTTAATGTCTTTAGAAGTTTGCAGGAAATCCTAAGCCGGTTGCGGCGAGAGGGCTATTCCATAAAAGGAAACCTACCGTCTGAAAATGATATTAAAACCCTTGTCCTTCGAAGTGGACGCAATATCGGCACATGGGCGCCCGGTGAGCTTGAAGAACTGGTTGCCACGGGAGAAATTATTCAACTGCCCGTGGGTGAATATTTAAAATGGTTTGAAAAGCTTCCCAGTGAGTATCGGGAAAAAGTTGAATCACAATGGGGAAAGCCCGGGGAATCCGAGATCATGACGAAAGATCGGAAGATTATTATCCCCTGCGTCGATTTGGGGAATGTCATCCTCCTGCCTCAACCCACAAGAGGTTGGGGCGATGATCCCATGAAACTGTACCATTCTCCTCTGGTTTGGCCCCATCACCAGTATACAGCGGTTTATCTCTGGTTGAAAAAAAATTTTCATGCGGATGCAATTATTCATCTGGGTCGCCACGGCACACATGAATGGCTTCCTGGGAAACAGGCGGGGCTGAGTCTCTCCTGCCCCCCTGAAGTTTTAATCCAGGATCTTCCGAATATCTATCCGTATATTGTGGACGGCATCGGTGAAGGATTGCAAGCCAAGCGGAGAGGAAGAGGCGTCATCATTGACCATCTGACCCCGGTCTTTAAAAAAAGCGGCGTTCATATGGAATACCGAAAATTGGCCGGCCTGATTGAAGATTATAATATCGCCCTGAACCGGGATAAAAACGTGGCGAAAGAAAAACTGAAGCGGGCTCATACACTGATTCAAAAGCTGGGCATTGATAGCGATCTCGGGTTGGAAAAAATCGACGAAGAGGCCATGGAAGAAATTGAACATTATCTGATCGAAATCGGGCAGACAATGGTTCCATACGGCTTACACAGTTTCGGCCAATCTCCTGCAGGAGACGCCCTGAAAGAACTTGCGGCTGCGATCCATGATAAAAATGACAACATAGGTCTGAATATCATCAAAGAAAAAGTGGCGCGTTGCGGCCCGATGGAAATGGAGCGTCTCATTCATGCCCTTAAAGGTCGATATATTCCGGCTGGACAGGGTAATGACCCGATCAGAAGCCCTGAAGCGATTCCCACCGGAAAAAATTTCTATGGTTTTGATCCTAAAAAGGTTCCATCCAGAGAAGCGTTTATTTTAGGTGAAAAAACGGCAAAACAAATGATTGAAAAATATCTCAAAGAAAAGGGCCATTATCCGGATAAAATCGGCATTATTCTCTGGTCCTGTGAGACCGTGCGCAATGAAGGCGTAAACGAGGCAACTATTCTGTATCTTTTAGGAATGAAACCGGTCTGGGACAAAAATGACAGGGTTGTCGGGGTAACGCCGATACCGGGCGCAATCCTGAAGCGACCCAGGATTGATGTCCATATTCAGTCCTCGGGACTCTATCGTGATTCGTTTCCCAATGTCATCCTTCTTTTAGATGAAGCGGTGCAACAGGCTGTTCAACTGAAGGATGTGGAGAATTTCATTGCCAAGCACAGTCGAAAAATTAAGGGTTCCCTGCTGAAAAAGGGATATGACGAAAAAGACGCGGAACGTTTGAGTAAGATAAGGGTGTTTTCTGCAAAACCGGGCAGTTATGGCACAAAGATTTGTGAGCTGATTCCCAATAGCGGGACCTGGGAAGATGAACAGGAAATTGTCGATGTCTTCATTCATCAGGTTTCATATGCTTACGGAAAAGGAATCTGGGGAAAACCCCTCAAATCGGCCTATCGCAAGAATCTGGAAGATATCAATATCACCATGCACAGCAGGTCCAGCAATCTTTACATGACAATGGATAATGACGATGTTTTTCAATATCTGGGCGGTCTTTCTTTGGCGGTGAAAAGCGTGAGCGGGGCATACCCGGATGTTCTGGTCTCCCGTCAGGCGGACATGGATAATATTTATATGGAAGATGTCGAAAAAACAATCGGAAAAGAGTTGCGCAGCCGCTACCTGAATCCCGAATGGATCAAGGGGATGAAAAAGGAAAATTATGCAGGTGCGAGAGAAATGGAGGATTTTGTTGAAAACATGTGGGGATGGCAGACCACAACGCCTTTTGCGGTGGATGCGGCCAAATGGGAACAGGTTTATGAAGTCTATATTGAAGATAAATACGGCTTGGATCTCAAAGAATTTTTCGACAAGAACAATCCCTGGGCCCATCAATCCATGGCGGCCCGGATGCTGGAAGCGGACCGTAAAAAATACTGGAAGGCCCCTGAAGAGATGAAGAAAAAATTGGCCAGAACCTATGCCGTAAACGTAATCGAAAAAGGCGTGGCCTGCTGTGAACATACCTGCAACAATCCGATGCTCCAACAATTCGTTGCCAATATCATTTCTTTAAATGGCCTGCTGACTCCCCAGCAGCTGGACCAGTTCAAAATGGTGATCGCAAAAGCAACCGGCAGGACCCAGGAAGAAAATGAGGCTGAATATAAAAAGACCCGGGAGAGTTTAAAAAAGACCATTCAAGAGATTCAGAAGGAAGAGAGCGTAAAGGCCAAAACAGAAGGGAAAAAGATTGAGGGTTTTGAAATGGTGGATGAAAAACCGGAAGATACCATAGTAACCGCCTCCGGTTCGGAATGGATGGTCATGCTCATTGCGTTAGGCCTTTTAGCGCTATTGTTTATGGGCTGGAAGCGGAAGAAGATATAATTCAAAGGGGGTTTTGGAGAAAGGAGTAAACAACAATGTTAGAACAACTCTGGATAACAGGCGTCCTTGTTGCTTTTTCCGTTTTTGGGATTAAGGTGGGGTTGGGACTGGGTGCACAGATATACAACAAAACCGTCTCAATGGGCAAAAGAGTTATCTTTCTGGGAGGAAGCCTTTTTGTTTATCTGATCCTTTTTTTCTGCCTCTATTATATCATTACCCATTTTAATTTGTTAAATTATCTGGATCAGTTTGTAAACATGCTCCAGTACGGTATGTTGCTTCACCTGGCAGTTGCTTCCGGGCTTTTTATCTGGGGCGCAAAACTGCTCCTTAAAAGTCCGGGAAAGCAAAAAAGCCTCCCCTTTCGCACCAGTCTGCTGCTGATTATACCATGCCCCGTATGCGCCACGGTGATCTTGCTCAATCTGACATTTGCCTACTCACTGTTTGATCTGTCTCCCCTTTTAACCACCCTAACCCTCTTTGCCCTCTTCGGCGGCATCATTATTGTTACAACGGCTATTCTTTTCCCGTTTCGCCGTAAAATCGGTTCCGGAAATTCATTTTTGGGTCTGTCCATGACGTTCGTTTCTCTCTATTTTCTTTTTGTTGTGATCATTGCACCGATTTACCCGGAGATAAAGGCTGCCTTTGCCATGGCCGCTTCCAACAGTCCGGTTAATCGGATAGACCCCGTTCCCACTGCGATTCTAGGAGGGATTGTATTAACACTCGGATGTGCCGGGTTCATAAAGACTTACTTTGCCAAAGGAGGAATTAAGTGAATATTTTTCCCGCGTTTCAAACCGTCCTGTATACGATTTCAACCGCCCTGCTTTACCCGGTGGTAATTCTGCTCATTATTCTCTGCTTCTGGCTCATGGTTTATTCCGGGGGATTTATGGCTGAATTTGTCAAAAGGAGACGTTTTCGTACCGACAGGCATCTGGCGGATTTTTTGGAGGATATCAAAAAAGCGGGACAACTGCCGCCTGAATTAGCTGAGAATCTACCCCTTAACGTTACAACCTATGCAAATGAACTAAATCATATTGTCCATGGCGGTGTTTTATTCCGTGATGAAAAAGTGGAAGACCTGAATCAACGAAAGGAACATTCACTTGCAAGGGAGGTGGATAAGGTCCGTCTTATCGTGCGCATCGGTCCGAGTCTGGGGCTTATGGGAACATTGATTCCCATGGGAACGGGTCTTGCCGGCCTCACCCAGGGGGACATGGCGCAGCTTTCATCCAGCCTGATTCTGGCTTTTACAACCACGGTTGTGGGACTGGCCGTCGGCATCACCGCTCATTTCTTTTCCGTTGTCAAGGAACGCTGGGTCACGGAAGATATGCGTCATATAAACCTGATTACAGAGGCCATGGCAAATGAAATACTTGAAAAATAGCCGCCGGGGACTTTTGGGAAGAGCAAAAGAGGAAGATCCCATGCTCGGGGTTGCAAATCTTTTTGACGTGGCGCTCGTCTTTATTGTGGCGATGCTTCTTTCACTAATGGCCACCTACCAGATTCTTGATTTTTTCAATCCCGAAAGTGAGATCACGATCATGAAAAAAGTAAAGGATCAGTGGAAAATCATTACCAAAAAGGGAAAAGAGGTCAAGGTGAAGAAGGTCACGGACCGGAAAGTGGGCGGTGATGAAGGAGTGAGACTCGGAACAGCCTATCAGCTAAAAGACGGCCGGGTAATCTATATCCCGGATCAATTGGCAGGGGAACAACTCAATGAGATTGAATAAATTTCTATTTGTATTTATCGTTCTTGTTTCCCTTCCCTCCCTGGTCCCGGCAAATCCGGGTAAAAAGAAAATCGTCATGCTGATTGGGGCCGGAGACAGCCTTGTCGTGAGCAGAGCATTCAAGGGGCTCAAAGACCTTCCCAAACTATCAGATCGCTATCTCTTTGAATTTTATACGGATCGTGAAATAAGAAACAAAAAGGTCAAGGGGGATCACATACAGGGTGCCGACATCATTATGGGTGATTTCATGCACAGTGAGTTTGCCGGTTTCCTGGCCGACAACCTGCCCGCAAATTTAGCAGACAAGAAGCCGAAGATCTATAGCCTTCGCTGTGCATATCTTGCCGACAAGCTGAAAAAGCAGGGTTTCACGCTGAATATTGAGACAGAAAAGTATTACTCTCCCCCAACTAAGGGAAATGTCAGAAATCTTATTCTGCTGGCGCTGTCCGGAGAAGGTGAGAAGGCAACTTACGGCAAGCCGTTCACGCTCCCGAAATCGGGCATATTTCATCCCGATGCCGGGGAAGTCTTTCCCGACTTTGCGTCGTATCTTGATTGGTATCGGAAAAGTGGAAAGTATTCTCCGGACGGGTTCTGGGTTGGCATCCATACTTTCCAGGTCTCCGCCCTGGAGGAAAGGGGAAAGATAGAAGCCCATATCATTCATGCACTGGAAACAGAGGGGATTAACGCTCTCCCTGTGTTTGGAAGACCTCCCTATCATAAGTCATTGAAAAAATTCTTTTTAGATGAAAGCGGAACCCCCCGGGTTCAAATCATATGCGGTTTTTCTTTTAGATTTTTAAGGGGGTTTCCTGAAGAAGTCCAAACAATCCTTCGTAAAATAAATGCCCCTGTTTTTATGCCCCTTTTGGCGCATTCGATTACCATTGACCAGTGGAAAAAGTCCGACAGGGGAATTTCTCCCATAAGGGTCGCATGGCAGGTGTGCGTGCCTGAACAAAACGGCGGGATAGAACCGACAATGGTCGGCGGGAAATCGGCCGCGAGATTGAAGGGAATGACGGATGTGGTTTATGATACCGTTCCCATGCCGGACAGCATCGATTTTATGATCCTGCGAATGAAAGCATGGCACAGGCTCCAGGTAAAATCGAACAGGGAAAAGAAAATTGCTCTCCTTTACTGGAATCACCCGCCGGGAAAACAGAACGTGGGCGCCAGCTATCTGAATCTCTTCAGATCCATTGCAGATATCCTTTCCACCATGAAGAAGAATGGCTATAAAATTGAAGGTGGATTGCCCACCGAAGCGGAGATAAAAGAACGGATACTGTTAAGCGGCCGGAACGTGGGTTCCTGGGCCCCGGGAGAGTTGGAAAAACTGATGTCCGTCGGCGGTCTTGTTCGGATCCCGATCGCCACGTACAATAAATGGTTTGAAAAGCTGGACCCCGGTTTTAAAGAAGCGGTCATCCGCCAGTGGGGCCGGCCTGAAGATTCGGATATTATGATCAAAAATGGTGAAATGATTATCCCCGTGGTCAATCTGGGAAATGTTATTCTTCTGCCCCAGCCGTCCAGAGGTTTTGGTGAAGATCCGGAAAAGTTGTACCATGATCCCAAAATTTATCCCCATCATCAGTATATTGCCTTTTATTTATGGCTTAAAAAGGCGTTTAAGGTTGATGCCATTGTCAGCCTTGGCAAACACGGCACCCATGAATGGTTGCCCGGCAAACAGATCGGGCTCTCCCTTTCATGTCCCCCTGAGATGCTGATCGATGATATTCCCAATATCTACCCTTATATTGTGGATAATGTGGGGGAAGGAACCCAGGCGAAGCGGCGGGGGCGGGGCGTCATTATCGACCATTTAATTCCTCCACTCAAAAAGGGCGGTTCCTATATGGAATACCGGGAACTGACCGCAAGAATTGATAGCTATCACAATGCTCGGGCCATGGATGCGGCCCTTGCGGGAGAAAAGCTTGATAGCGTTCGGAAGTTGATTCGAAAATTAGGTCTGGATAAAGACCTTGGATTAAAAGAACTCAATGATGACGCTATAGAAGAAGTGGAGCATTATATCCTTGAATTACAGGAAAAACTCATCCCCTATGGGCTGCACACATTCGGGGTATCCCCTGACGGAGAAGCGCTCAATGATCTTACGGAAGCCATTTGTGTTGCGAGTCCCGAGATTAAAAAAGAAGATATGAAAGAAAGACTTAAAGCGTGCGGCGAAGCAGAGATGAAATCTCTCTTAAGGGCGCTGAATGGGGGATATATACCTCCCGGCGAGGGGAATGACCCTGTCCGGAACCCGGAAGCCATACCCACCGGCAGAAACTTCTATGGTTTCAACGCAGATAAAGTACCTTCAAGAGAGGCATTTATACTGGGTAAGAAGTTGGCGGACACCATGGTTAATGAGTACCGGGAAAAAAATGGTTCTTATCCTGATAAACTGGGCATTATTCTCTGGAGCACGGAAACTCAGAGAAATGAAGGCGTGAACGAGGCTGCCGCCCTTAATCTTCTGGGTATAACGCCGGTATGGGACAAAAAAGATCGGGTTGCGGGTTTGGAGCCCATTCCCGGGAAAATCATCAAACGTCCCAGGATCGATGTTCTGCTTCAGACATCAGGACTTTATCGCGATGCTTTTCCCAACGTGATAAAACTTCTGGACAGGGCCGTGCGGATGGCAGGTTCCTTAAAGGATGTGGAAAACTTTGTGGCCATTCATAATAAAAAGATTGAAAAGGGACTTATAGAAAAGGGGTACAATCATGATGATGCCGCTCGGTTGTGCCAGGCCCGGGTATTCGGCCCCATGCCCGGCGCCTACGTTCACGCGCTCCAGGAACTGATTCCTGCCAGCGGCATCTGGGAAACCGATGAGGAGCTCGCCGATGTGTGGATGCATCATTACTCCTATGCATATGGCGATAAGCTCTGGGGAAAACCCCTGAAAAGTGCGTACAAGAACAATCTCAAGGACGTCAAAATAACCATGCACAGCCGCTCTTCCAACGTTTATTATATGTTGGACAACGATGATATGTTTGCCTTTTTGGGCGGGTTGTCATTGGCCGTCAAAAGCCAGACGGGTGAATATCCGGATGTGCTGGTAGCTAACATGCAGGATGGAAAAGATGTTAAACTCGATGATTTGCCCAAAGCAATCGGAAAGGCGTTAAGGACCCGCTACCTCAATCCCAAATGGATCGAAGGAATGAAAAAGGATGGGTATGCGGGGGCCCGGGCCATGGATAAATTCGTGGAATATCTGTGGGGTTTCCAGGTCACCACCCCTTTTGCCGTGGATAAAACCCAGTGGGAACAGATTCATGAGGTCTATATCGAAGATAAATACGGCCTGGATCTCAAAGAGTTCTTTGACAAAAACAACCCGTGGGCTCTGCAATCCATAGCCGCCCGGATGTTGGAGGCGGATCGCAAAAAATACTGGAAGGCCCCGGAAGAGATGAAGAAAAAACTGGCCAGAACCTATGCCATGAACGTAATCGAAAAAGGCGTGGCCTGCTGTGAACATACCTGCAACAACCCCATGCTCCAGCAGTTTGTGGCCAATATTATTTCTTTGTATGGCCTGTTGACCCCCCAGCAGCTGGACCAGTTCAAAATGGTGATCGCAAAAGCCACC
>Ga0209633_10004977_pt1 | contig 11785 bp, 6 predicted proteins | sample Cruoilmetagenom1_FD_187290 | JGI IMG/M metagenome (GOLD analysis project Ga0209633, IMG submission 187290) | Oil polluted marine microbial communities from Coal Oil Point, Santa Barbara, California, USA - Sample 1 (SPAdes) (version 2) | ecosystem: Environmental > Aquatic > Marine > Oil seeps ... | reverse complement strand
AAGGACTAGAAAACTATATTCTTTTAGGAAATTCTTTAGGGGGTCATATTGCATTATATTATACAAAACATTATCCTGAAAATGTTGCAGGAATAGTATTGACCGGAAGCTCTGGTCTATACGAAAGCGCTATGGGTGAAAGCTATCCTAAACGTGGTGATTACGAATATATTAAGAAAAAAGCACAAGATGTTTTTTATGATCCTGAGATAGCTACTAAAGAGGTTGTTGATGAGGTATATGATACTGTAAATGACAGAAGTAAGCTGATAAGAACCTTATCTATTGCCAAAAGTGCCATCCGTCATAATATGGCAGACGATTTACCAAATATGAAAATGCCTGCCGGTTTAATTTGGGGAAAAAACGATTCTGTTACACCACCCAATGTTGCCAAAGAATTTGATAGACTACTACCCAACGCTACCTTATACTGGATAGATAAATGTGGACATGCAGCTATGATGGAACATCCTGAAGAATTTAATGTGCTACTTGAAAAATGGCTTACACAAGAAGAATTATAGCCAACCCCTAGCCCTTCCAAAATGAAGGGGATTTAAATTGAATATTTAATTATCATAGAGTTTCTTAAAAATAAAACCAATTCATTCCTGTGAAAATCAAATCAGCAGAATTTATTATAAGCAATACTGATGTTGCTAAATGTCCAAAAGAATCAATTCCGGAATACGCTTTTATAGGCAGATCTAATGTAGGGAAATCTTCATTGATCAATATGTTAGTCGATCGAAAAAACTTAGCTAAAACCTCAGGGAAACCAGGAAAAACACAACTTATCAATCATTTTAAAATAAATGATAATTGGTTTTTAGTAGATCTGCCAGGTTATGGTTATGCCCAATTATCTAAAACCAAGAGAAAAACATTTCAAAAATTTATTACTGACTATTTTTTTAATCGCAAACAATTGGTCTGTACTTTTTTATTGGTCGATGTTAGACATGAGCCTCAAAAAATCGATTTAGAGTTCATGCGCTTTTTAGGAGAGAATGAAATTCCGTTTTGTATTGTTTTTACAAAATCCGATAAGTTGAATAGCGCTAAGATCAATAAAAACTTACAAATTTATCAGCAAAAAGTACTAGCATCGGGTTGGGAAAGTATGCCTCAGTATTTTGTTACTTCTGCTACCTCAAAAGACGGTAGAGATGAACTCTTGACATTTATTGATGGAGTGAATGAAGAAGTAGGGAGTATTCAGTAAGCAGTAAGCAGTAAGCAGTAAGCAGTAAGCAGTAAGCAGTAAGCAAAAATAAAACTTATTAACTTCTGTCAGGTTGAGCGCAGTCGAAACCTTAATATCATGAAATTATGAATTCCACTAAAGATAATTTGCAGGTTTTATTTGAAGATAATCATATTATTATCGTTAATAAAAGAGTGGGTGATATTGTACAGGGTGATAAAACAAGAGATACTCCTTTAAGCGAAATTGTAAAACAATATATAGCCGAAAAATATCATAAAAAGGGAAATGTTTTTTTAGGGGTCGTACACAGGCTTGACAGACCTACAAGTGGTATTATCATTTTTGCGAGAACTTCCAAAGCCTTAGAACGTTTAAACAAAATGCTTCGCGATAAACAAATAGAAAAAACTTATTGGGCTATTGTTAAAAACAGACCAACAAAAGAGAAAGACACTCTAACCCATTATCTGAAAAAGAATTCTAAAAACAATAAATCGACGGTTTTTAGCAGAGAAACGGAAGGCAGTAAAAAAGCCATATTACATTATACAATTATCAAAGAGTTAGATAATTATGTTGCACTAAAAATTGATCTGGAAACAGGTCGTCACCATCAAATAAGAGCGCAACTTTCTTTTATTAAAAGCCCAATCAAAGGTGATTTGAAATATGGCGCAAATAGAAGTAATCCTGATGGCGGTATTTGTTTACATGCCAGAGAAATTGAGTTTGTGCATCCGGTGAGTAAGGATAAAGTACATGTTATCGCTGATACTCCAGATAGCTCAATTTGGAAGAGTTGTACTAAATAAGTAGGCAGTCTTCAGTTGGCAGTTAGCAGTTAGCAGTTAGCAGTTAGCAGTAAAAATTCTAAACAGTTAAGAATATATGTTTTGAGTAAATTTTATATTTATGAAATGTTATAATAATTCAATATAATTTTAAAATGAGATCAATTTTCTTAGTATTATTTTTCGTTATTCAACTAATCTCATGTAAGAGCATTCCCAAATTAAACAATTTAAATAAAGACATAAATGAATGTGTTAAAGGGAGAACAGAATTGGTTAGAGAAGATTTTAGTTTAAAGGAAGAGTTTGATTTGTATCAATTTTATGAGACTATAGAAGAAATTTTAATACAAAGAAGATTTCTTGAATCTAAAAGCAAGGAAGCATATAAAATTTTATTTAAGGAAATAGAGAGTTTATCTTGGGAGAAAAAAAATGAGACCAAGTATAAAGATTTATTAAAAACGATGGATACTATAAAGAATAATCATTTAACTGGTTGGATTTCTACTTTCAAGACTCCATTTGAATGCAATAGATTTTTTATAAAGAAGCATAATTTAAATGAAAACGATTATTTTTCGGAGTATTATCTATACTTACTAAAGATTGTTAAGACAAATGAAACAAAAAATTGGAGGTTAAATAACAAATTACTTGAAGAAACTCCAAATAGAGAGTTTTCAAACATTATATATAGAACACCTATAATATCTTTATTTTACGAAAGTTTAAAATATCATTTTCTTTTTAAGGATAAACTCTTTGCTCCTCGTGGACTAAATTAGTTGATGGTGAGTTTTAAAATGAAAAATAGTGCATTATCTAAAAGAATATTGACACGTTTTATAAATGTAGTATTTGTAAACTGAAGACTGCTTACTAAAACTACCTTTTCAACTTCAAAAACTTCTCCTGAACAATTTCATCAACAGGTCTATTTTCTATTTTACTTTCTAATTACACATAGGTTTAAACAACCTTTTCAACCTATTAGTTTTAATATCTATTCTGCCTAAGTTTATAAGATCAAATTAAATTTTAGAATATCCCTTTTTGTGTACCGGTGATTAGAATTCCCAAAACAGATCATTTTATACCATTTATTGAGAAAAATGAACCATTTATACGTAAATGTATCACACAGGGTAAGTCATCATTTTTGGATGAAAAATTGATTTTACATTAGTGCTCGAAAAATGATTAAAAATTACTAGTGTTATAAAAAGCTCGTTTAACTTTATTAAAAATCTATGAAAAATACTTTTTTTATCCTCTTATTGTTAAGTATTAGTCTCACAGGATATTCTCAACAAGGCTATTATGATGAGAACCTAAATTCAAATGTTTATACAGCTTCTCAGGTAATTGGAAATCCAACGCCTCAGCCGCCTGATGTAGCTGCCTTTCAGAAAGTGAATTTTGTCCCTGTAAGCAATTATACCGGAAGGGCAAATATTAGTATTCCTATCTATCAAATCACAGAGGGCGCTATGTCAGTTCCAATTTCATTAACTTATAATTCATCTGGCGTAAAGGTTAACGATATGGCATCAAACGTAGGGCTTAATTGGAGTTTGAATGCTGGAGGAATGATTTCAAAAATGACAAAAGGAATGGATGATTTTCATAGATTAGAAAAAAATGGAAGTACTCCAACAGCTAACGACATGTCACCAAGCGGTTGGCTGAGTTATACAAATGTTACTAATTATTTTGGAAGTGTAAGCCCTTATAATGATGCTGAACCCGATTTGTTTTCTGCTAATGCACCGGGTCTCACAACAACATATGTATATAAAAGTCCTTATTTTACAAATGGTTATGGAAATATAGATGTTTCAACAAGTTTCCCTGATGCTGTTGAACTAGAGCATCAAGGAAACATTATAAATGTAACAGAATTTGAATCATATTCTGGAGGTATGTCTGGCCTGTCAGGTTTTGGCAATACAGATATAACTTCCACCAACGGAATTCGATATAGTTTTGGTTCTAAAGAAACATCAAAACATTATTCGGCTTTTAAATCTCGTTATACAACCGGAGGAGCTGGACCACGTGCGATAGTTTCTTCATATAGATTAGATAAAATGTTTGATCATAGTACCAATCAAACGATTGATTTTGAATATGAGGAGTACTCTGTAGATTTTTATGATGAGATAATACAAAAAGGGGCTACTTATAATGGAGGTACAAACATTTCGTTCGTTTCAAATGGAGCTTCAAGAACAATTTACCCTACACTTCAAAGGTTAAAAAGAATTGTATTTCATAAAGGCTCTGTTGAATTCATCTATGGTTTGAATAGGTTGGATAATATTGATGAAAAAGCGCTTACAGAAATTAAAGTAAAAGATAATTACGGTAAAACTATTAAGCATATTAAACTATCTTATAGTTACTTTCAATCTTCAATAAATAGTAGTACCCCACAAAGCAAACGTTTACGATTAGATAGAGTATATGAAATAGACAAAGACTTAAATGAATTACCGGGACATGTGTTTGAATATAATACTTCTTATCTGATGCCTCCTAGAGATTCTTATGCTCATGATTTTTTAGGTTATAATAATGGGTCTTATAATGCCTCAATTACTACACCAATGCCAAAATATTATTTGCATTATTCTAATTCTTTATTTAATAAATATATTAGATTATCTCCGTTTTATAATTCCTATGCTGTTGCCTTACCTGGTAATTTTTCATTAGAAGCAAATGAAAATTTTGCAAAAACATACACGCTAAAAAAAATAACATTCCCTACAGGAGGCTATAATGAATATGAATATGAACTAAATGAGTTTAGTAATTACGGAACACGAAAAGGCGGAGGGCTTAGAATTAAATCTCAAACGCTTAATGATGCAAAGGGAAATATTCAAATATTAGATTACGAATATGAATCAGGAAATATTCAAGGATTTCCTGTTTTTGGACTCTTTATAGGGTCACTTCCCGATAATGGAGCAACTTTTTCACAAGTTACTATGGGTATTGATACTTTTCTTTCACCACAATCCCAAGTAGAATTTACACAAGGCGCTTTTGTAGGATATAGAACTGTAAAAGTTAAAGACAGAATTAATAACGGATATACAAATTATATATACTCAGCTTCAGGTTCAGGAACTTATTATAATAATATTAAACCAACAATAACATATAACCAATCTCATTCTGCAAGTGTTAATTGGGAAGTGATTACAACTCCAAGTTTATCTGTTGATCGTGATTTTCTTCGAGGAAAAGTTTTAGCGGAATTGGTTTACAATAAAGATAATGAAATACGACTAGAAAAAACTTATAACTATACTCAAAAAGAATTTTCGAATATACATCTCAAATATTTAAATAGATCTTCTTCGGCTCCATTAGATAATTGCTATTACGATAATGGAGTTTATAAACTGAATCAAAATAATTGTGGTGGTTTTTGGGAAGAAATTGACATGCCTGTAGCGAGAGATTTATTAACTACTGTTGTAACTAAAGATTATCAAGCTGGAAATATTGTTGATACAAGAGGAGGTCCTGAAAACATCCCTTATACCTTTACAACAACTCAAACCTATTTTCATGATAAGCAATATCCATTGGTTACTAACGAGAGTAAATCGGTAGTTGTTTGTGATGTTTCAGATTATGAAGATGAACAAAACTGCCAAAACGTATACGATGATTATACAAATACTAATTTTTCTAAGGAAGTAGTCTATCCCATAGAAGGAGGCAGTACGATGCAAAGCAATGAAATTAGTACTTTACCTTATGCGAATGAATTAGTACAACAAAATAGACTAGCCACACCATTCAATATTAAATATAACGGTGTAAGTCTAAATGAAGAAAAATATCAATACAAAAGCTTTGACCATAATATTATTGCTTTAGAAAAAATTGATTTTAAGGCTAGAGATGCTAGTATAACACTTTCTGATAAAGTAACAAAAAGAGATGCTAAGGGGCGTGTCATCGAATACCAAAAACCCAATGGTATTTATGTTGCAAGAATATATGGATATGAATATTTAGATTATTTAGTAGCAGAAGTTGTTAATAGTACTTATGACGATGCATCCTATACATTAAAAAATAGACTTGCAACACCCTTTAATCAAGGAACTTTTTCAGAAGATTGGTCCATAAGAGACCTAATGAGTGAACTACGAGTTGCTCTACCCGATACACAAATAACTTCTTATACCTATGAACTTTTAGTAGGTGTCAATAGCATTACCGATGTCAGAGGGCAGACGGTCTATTATCATTATGACTCCTTTAATCGTTTAGAGCGTATTACCGATGTTGATGGTAAAGTTATTAGTAAGAATAAATATCACTACAAAAATCAATAAAAAAGACTATGAAAAATATATTTATTTTAATCGCAGGCGTACTCTTTACCATTGGTTTAAGCGCACAAATTACAAAACCTAATTTGAGATTGATCCCTATTGATGATGGCGGTGATAATGGCACTTATTATCGAGATGCAGATGGAGATACTTTTGGAGATCCTTTAATTTCATTTCAATTAAGCGCACCAATGGCAGGTTGGGTTTTGAATAATTTAGATTGTAATGATGCTGATGCAAATATCACTACCGGTACTGTTTGGTATAGAGATCAAGATTTAGACGGTTTTGGCGATCCTAATAGTACCCTGACAAGTTGTAGTACAATACAGCCTTTAGGTTATGTAAGTAATAATAATGATGGTTGCCCACTTCAATCAGGTACAAATAATGGTTGTCCTACTTCAAGTTCAGGATTAAGTGACGAAAATTACATTCATTCAACAACCTATTTACAACCATTTGCTTTGGATCAGGAAGATAATGCTCAGGAAACTCAAAAAATAGAAAATATCACCTATTTTGATGGTTTAGGCAGACCCATACAACAAATCGGAATTCGACAAAGTCCATTGGAAAATGATATTGTAACACATCTCACCTATGATAATTTAGGTAGGCAAGCTAAAGGTTATTTACCTTATGCTTCTACTATCGGAGGTGGTAATTATAGAACAGATGCCTTAACTAAAACAAATGACTTTTATAATATTTCGAAATATCAAAATACTACAAATCCTTATAGTGAACAGTTTTTTGACGAAACACCATTAAATTTGGTAGTAGAGCAAGCTGCTCCCGGTAACGCTTGGAAAGAAGGGTTGAGTAATGAGCATACTATTAAAAATGAATACAAACTAATAGAAAATACAGATCAGGTCTATAATTTTCATGTAAGTTATGACTCAAATGGTAATCCCCAACTTGTGAATATAGGATATTTTTATATTGGCGAGCAGGAAATTATTCAAGGTCAAGAAACATATATATTACCTTCATTATATAAGTTTATTGTTAAAAATGAAAATTGGGTAGCTGCAGATGGTAATGATAATACCACACATATCTTTAAAGATTTTCAAGGCAGAATCATTCTGAGTAGAGCCTTTGAGAATAGTGAAAAGCATGATACCTATAATGTGTATGATAATTATGGAAAATTAGCTTATGTAATTCCTCCAAAAGTGACCATTAATGATGGTATCAATAGCACAGAATTAAATGAATTATGTTATCAATATAAATATGATACAAAAGACAGATTGGTTGAAAAGAAAATACCGGGTAAAGGTTGGGAATATATCGTATATAACAAATTTAATCAACCTATACTGACTCAAGATGCAATGCAACGAGCTAAGAGTACTAAAGAGTGGTTATATTCTAAATTTGATATGTTTGGTAGAGTTGTATATACTGGTATTTATAAAGATAGTAGAAACAGATCAAGTGTACAAACATCTGCATATGCACATGCCGGAACATTTGAGTCCAGAGGTAGTGCCTTACATAATTATACAAAAAACGCATATCCCACAAACATAACGGCTGATGATGTACTTACAGTTAGTTATTATGATGATTATAATTTTGATACAAGTGGCTTGTCTTTACCGGCTAGCGTGTATGGCATAGCCAGAACATACAATACAAAAGGCTTAGCAACAGGAGTAAAGGAAAAAGTATTAGGGACTAGTCATTGGATTACTACCATTACAGGCTATGACAAAAAAGCAAGAGCAATCTATGTAGCCAGTAAAAATCAATTTTTAAATACTACTGATGTTAATAGAATAAAGTTAGATTTTACAGGTAAAGTTGAAGAAAATACGGCAACCCATACTTCTAACACTACGGTGAGTATAATAGATAAATTTGCTTATGACCATGTAGGTAGGTTACTCACTCAAAAACAAAAAATAAATACCCAAGCTGAAGAACTCATTGTAAAAAATAAATATGATGAATTAGGCAGTTTAGAAAATAAAAAAGTGGGGAATACCGAAACGAACCCTTTACAAACATTAGATTATACATATAATGTAAGAGGGTGGCTAACTAACATTAATGATATAAATAATATTGGCACAGATTTATTTACATTCAAAATCAACTATAACACTAAAGATATTTCGGCAACAACAGGCTATACACCTTTGTACACAGGTGATATTACCGAAACCATTTGGAGAACAAAAAGTGATCATAAAAAAAGAGCTTATCAATATAAATATGATGCATTGAGTAGAATCAAGGGTGCAAATTATAGAGAAAATGACAATTTGCTCTCCGGTAGTGGTAAGTTTGAAACATCTTATGACTATGATAAAAACGGAAATCTTATTGATTTAATTAGAAACGGAAGTACAGGCAGTGCTATTGATGTTTTAAGTTATAATTATGCCAATAGTTCTAACAAACTAACCAATATAGGAGAAACCTCTGGCAATACCGAAGGACTAAACTCAAATGCTAATTATACTTACGAAGCTAATAATGGCAATTTAACTATAGATACTAGTAAAGGTATTACTAATATTAGCTATAATTATTTAAACCTGCCAACTAAAGTTGAATTTGGAAGTGCCAAAAGAATCGAGTACATTTACACAGCAACAGGAGTTAAATTACAAAAGAAAGTTACAAATGGTAGTATAACAACTACCAACTATGCAGGTAGTTTTATATATGAGCAAGATGTATTAAAATATTTTAGCCATCCTGAAGGCTATGTAGAAGTAAATGGAAGTTCTTTTAAATATATCTATCAATATTCTGATCATTTAGGCAATATTCGTTTAAATTATACCAATATAGGCACTAGTGCTATCCCAAATTTACAGATAAGAGAAGAGAATAACTATTATCCCTTTGGTCTTAAACATAAAGGGTATAATAGTAGTATAACAGGTGCGCAAGATAATTTTAAATATAACAGTAAGGAATTACAAACAGAAATTATAAATAGTAAGCCCTTGGAATGGTATGATTATGGTGCTCGAAATTACGACCCGACAATTGGTAGGTGGTTGGTTATTGACGATTTTGCTGAAAAAGCACCCAGTTTAACACCTTTTAGATATGGTTTTAATAACCCGATAAATGTAATTGATCCTGATGGTAATTTTGAACAAGATGATTTCTGGGGGCCTAAAAATTATTCTTCACTAACTATTTATGGAGAAGAAGGAGGCCCTATTACTATAGGAGGAGCGTCTGGATCAAATGGAAAAGGTAAAAAGGAAAGTGCCGGAAAACCTCCAAAATGGAAATCGTTAGTACAAAAATATAATAGTTGGTTGTTTGAAAATGTTATATCTAAATATCCAAATTGGTTTCCAACAGCACCTTTTGATGCTAGAGGATATGAGATATATTTTCATTGGTCTAATGGAACAGGAAATGATTTATCTTATAATGAAGGTAATTGGGGTGATTATATGAGAAATAATAATTACATCAAAAGTGAACTATCTTCTTTATCTTATGGAATAGCTTTGAATATGGAAGCTAATGGTTTAAAATCTTATTCCGAAGGTAATTCTGGAGAATATAATATGGAAATTCAAAATGGCCTTTTTACTGGTTATGAATTATTGCATGGGACAAATCATTTTAGTATAACTTCAACTGAAGGAGTTTTTGATAAAAAAAATGGCGTTTATAATTTTCAGTTTTCGTTAAAATGGCATGATAGAATTAACCCTAATTTAGTACAGGGAGATGGACCATTAGCTGACTTCATGAAGAAAGCAAACTTTGGTATGCCTAAAGATTACAATATAACAATTCAATGGACTCAATCAATTCAAATCAATACAAATCAAAAACTTGAGGTTGTTGAACCTTCCATAAGAAGAAATAGATAATTATTATGAAAAAAAATATTTTGTTTTGTTTAATAACATTAGTGTTTATCTCATGTAATTCCAGAAACGATAATTTCATTTTTAAACAAGGGCTAATAAAAACTAAAGGAACGTACATAACAAGTGATAATAAAATTATTATTAAGGAATTTAAAAATGGTTCTTTAATATATGCAATTGCTAATAAAAACAATGAGATACTTAAGCAACAAAGCATTATGCAAGCATTTAATAAAAATTCATATTGGAGCTTATATTTTGATGGAAAAGAGAATTTATGGTTCTACAGTTCTGACCTTAATATAACTAAAGTTTGGCTCAAGGATAAATTAACTAATTCTTATGAAGAATTTAATTTTTGTTTAGATAAAATAAACTTACCCGAAGAGTTTGAAGATGAATTAAATACGAACGTTAGTGAATATTGTGACCGTTACGGGTTAAATTAATGGGTAATTCTTGGTCGCGGGTCAAATTAGTGGGTATTTAATTTTTAAAATTTAAATTACTAAAAATCAACTATTTAATAGCTTAAGGAAAGCATTTTAAAGGTATATTAGAGTGTGTTTTATAAACTCAAAACCGCTTAGGTCGCTCCATAGTAGCTTTATCAAAACATACTGGTACAGATTAGTGGGTGAAATATAGGAAACCTTTTGTTAAAGAAAATATCAACATTAATGATTTATATTCGGTAACTCAATAACTGAAAACTGATCCCGATAGCTATCGGGACTAGCGACAGCTTACTTAAAACTACCGTTTCAATTTCAAAAACTTCTCCTGAATAATTTCATCAACAGGCCTATTCTCTATTTTACTTTCTAACCAAGATAGAATATCTAAATATAAAAAAGCTCTACGCTCAAAAGGGTCGTCTTCAAAAGTTTTTAATTTCGCATGCAGTTTTACAAACTCTTTTTTTAGTTGATGTGGATAAATATCGCCTAAGCCTCTTAAAAATTTGATCATTTCTTTTTGTACTTCATGTAGATCATTCATTTTAATTAAAAATTTATAAGTGCTTTTTAATTGCACATCTAAATGATAATCCAATCCAACTTCATAATGTGCCACCAAACTTAAAATTCTAGAAAAACACAATAGGTCTTCTCGCATTTTTAATGACCTATTATTGATGATCTTCTCTAAATATTCAATACATTTCTTACTATCTCCGGCACCAAAATATAAACTAGCTATTTTATAATAGAGTACCATAATATGGTGCTCATCAATTCTATTAGGGTACTGTTTTATTCCCTTTAAAACCTCATCAACTAATGGTACACCTTCCTTAAAACTACCTTCTAAAAAATGTAAATTCAATTTATTATTATACACATATAAGAAACTAAGTACTGAAACATTATCTTCATTAGGCAACAAATTACTTTGATGAATCGCGTGCTCTAACTTTTCTAAAGTTTCTTTAAATTTTGAATGATATTTAATAAAAAAAAGTGATTCTAATAAGTAATTATTCCCTTTCAAGAAGAATACAGGGTTCAATGTGATCATGTTTTCATTGTTATAAAACATTTC
>Ga0209633_10004976_pt1 | contig 11785 bp, 18 predicted proteins | sample Cruoilmetagenom1_FD_187290 | JGI IMG/M metagenome (GOLD analysis project Ga0209633, IMG submission 187290) | Oil polluted marine microbial communities from Coal Oil Point, Santa Barbara, California, USA - Sample 1 (SPAdes) (version 2) | ecosystem: Environmental > Aquatic > Marine > Oil seeps ... | reverse complement strand
TCTTTTGCGGGCGTTTTTGATGCGGTTGTCAGGCTTACCGGTTTTGTAAGTATGACTAATCCTTGATTACTGCCTCGAATGTAGGCCAATAATGTTACCTTCAGTATCATAAACCAGAGCTATGTATCCATACGGCCCTATCGCTTTCTTTTCGGTTTCAATTTCTCCCCCATGCCTTGCTGCTTTATTAGCTGCAAGGGCACAATCAGCGCAGCTAAAATAAACCACAACACCATTATTGCCGGAAGGATAACCAGGAATTTTGATTAAGGCGCCGGATGCCCCAAAACTCTCCTGGCTCATGGGGAATGTCCACATTTCAAATTCAGTTCCATCGAGTTTTTCCAGCTGAATTTCAAACACGACCTCATAGAACGCTTTCGCACGTTCCAGGTCTTGTACGTAAATTTCGAACCATCCAACGGGGTTATTCATGATCGTCCTTTTGCTGTATGTACATTACCTGGCCAACGACTTGGGTGGCAGTCGCTTTTGGCGGTCCCAGCACGCGCCTTTTGCGAGCGAACTTGATTGTTGTTAGGCTTTTACAGCCAATATTTAGGATAGCTCCGCCCTGCTGAAAGGTTGTTGTAAAACAGCGCAACAATTACAAGTAGGATAGCACCCAGCAATGTTGGTGTTAACAGGAATTCCCAGTTAGCGCCAACCAAAAATACGATGAAGGGGTTTGAGCCGGCTGGTGGATGGGGCACCCGCAGCAGTTGCATTAATGAAAGAGCTGTGGCTAGGGATAAAGCCATACTCCACCATTCTGGACTAACGAAGTGTAAGAAGATCAACCCGGCCAGGGTTGAAACCACGTGCCCACCAACAACATTTCGAGGTTGGGCAAAAGGGGTATCCGGGAGTATGAACAGCACGAATATTGACGCACCAAACGAGCCCAAAACAAACGGTTGTTTCATAAAATAGGCTAAAGAGCAAAGAACTGCAGCGGCCAAAAAAGCACCCAGCCAGATATAGGCAACTTCCTGCAATGGTGGCGATGGCGGAAGTGGCGCCGATTGACCTTTGAACTTTTTAAAATATGACATGGTAACTCTCCTTTTCTATAACTAACGGTAGTTTGGGTTGGGTAATAAATATTTTTAAGCCAAAAAGTTGATAATTTCTCTGTTTTGCATTGTGAATACGTCTGGATTTTCGTAAAGGCGCATTAACATGATGCTACCCTGTGTATTAGACACGGCCTGCGCCGCTTTTTCCCTGGCCCGCTTTTCACCCAATTCAGGCTTTAATATTTCATAAATGGCCATTTTCCAATCATCAAAATAACCAACGATTTCCTTCTTTAATAAGGGGTTATTGTTCGAAACCTCCAAAGCGAAGTTGCCTAGCAGGCATCCTCCCTCGCTATTTAAAAAATATTCCTCAACCCTCTCTGTAAATAGCCTTAATTTATCTTTGGTGGATAGATTACTGGAATAGGCGATTGAGAATATTTCCCGGGTAAAATACTCGTGAATATATTTTAGACACTCCAGGGCCAGCTCTTCCTTGCTTTTAAAATGGTGGTAGATGCTCCCTTTAATTAACCCGCAAGCGCCACCAATACTGGCCATGGTGGTGCTGTAGTAGCCATGCACTTTGAAGAGGTGAATGCTCTTTTTAATTATGGATTCTCTGTCTGTTTTGATGACCGGCATATAATATTACCCAAACGGTGGTTTGGTATATGATAGCCGTTGAACGAGCTTTTTGGAAGCTTAACGCCGAGCTAACCGGGAAACTGGGGCGGGACCACTACAGTTTAGCTTAGGCCTTTGCTGTCACGCTCTTCAAACACCTCTTTTGCAGCGGAAATACCGTTTAGGGCCGATGGGAACCCGGCGTATACAGACATCTGTATCATGATTTCTACAACCTCTTGTCTGGTACACCCCACATTAAGCGCACCATGAATATGTACTTTTAATTGTGGCGCGGCATTGCCGAGGGCGGTAAGAGCTGCCACGGTTGCAATTTCTCTGGACTTGAGATCCAGGCCAGGACGACTATAAACATCCCCGAAAGGAAATTCGATCGTGTAGCGTCCTAAGTCGGGTGCAATGTCTTTCAAAGAATCGATTAGACATTCCCCAGCTTTTCCATCAATCTCTTTTAGCTTTTTCAAGCCTCGCGTATACCGATCATCTTGTTTCAATGTTATCTCCTCGTTTTGAGAATTAGACTGCTCACTACAACCACTTAATCCTGCGAGCCCATAGGAAGCAGTTAGCGAAGTTAGTATCCGAATGAAATCCCGTCTGGCATGATTAAAGTCAGTTGCCACTTGAATATCCCCTTTGTCAACCCGTCTAATGCGCGAATCAGCCGCGCATTTTTTACATCGGTTGGATTGGTTTGTTGTCAGCCCATTCCATTTTGAAAAACGACTCGTCTTGATCATATACAAAAAAACCTAGACGAGAATAAAATTCCTTTGCCGGATTAACTCTCAGAACGGATAACTTTAATGGTTTGCCACCCTTTTTTGTTTCCGCCTGGAGTTTTTTAATTATTGCAGTGCCCAGTCCCTTACCCTGCATGGTGCTGCCTACCAATAACATCTCAAGCCAATAGTGGTTATCTTCGTCGTTAACCAGGTATGCGCTTACATCATCATCGTTGACATTAACAATTCGAAATTTTGCAGGATGCAAGTTAGTTTGGAATCCTTTTTTCTGAAATTCTTCATCCCATCCCCACGTTTGCTCAATATACGTGCGCATCGTGGAACAATACAGTTTGTATAGCCACTCCTGGTCTGAGATTTCCCCTTGTCTTATTCTGAAATCCATATGTATCGTTTGGGCTTATTACGCCGCACTCAGCGGCTTGTCCGCCAGAATGCTTTGTTAAAAGTTACCTGCGCTACGAAGGGCAACGAGGTCACAACCAACTATCGCATCGAGGTTTTCAGTGATTTTTTCTGCACTCCAATTCCACCAGGCAATTTCTAAAAGCGCATTGATTGTGCTTTCATCAAATCGATATTTAATGATTTTGGCAGGATTGCCACCCACAACACTATAAGGAGGGATGTCACTTACCACGACAGATTTACTCGCTATTATTGCTCCACTGCCAACTTTGACTCCTGGCATAATTGTAGCTTCATATCCTATCCAAACATCATTCTCAATCTCAGTATCCCCTTTGTAGGGTAAATCGCCTTCCTTAGGCATCACTTTCTCCCAGCCATTACCAAAAATTTGAAACGGATATGTAGAAAAACCAGAAATCTTATGGTTTGCACCATTCATAATGAATTTTACGTCTTTTGCGATGGCGCAGAATTTCCCTATTAAGAGCTTGTCTCCAATAAATGGAAAGTGATAAAGCACATTGTTCTCAAATCGCGCAGGGCCTTCAGGATCATCGTAATAGGTATAGTCACCAACAACGATGTTTTCGGAAGAAATATAGTTCTTCAAATATCCTACTTGAGGAAAACCCTTCATGGGTTCTTTATCTTCAGGACTTGGACCTTTCAAAATTCCTCCAATGTATATGTGTCTTTTAACGGTTGAGCTGATTTGACGGCGCGTTGTATGCACGGTCAAGTTGAGTGATTTGTTATGCTTTGTGCGAATAGTCACGATAAATACAATCTTAAACGACCAACCGCCCTTCAATTAAATCTTTCTCTTTTTCCAATACTTCTGCCAAAAAGTCCATTAGTGCTCGAACACGAGCCGTTCGCCTTAGATCCGGGTGAGTTAACAACCACAGCTCGGAAGTCAGCTCATCGGGCGGAACTAAAATGCGCATGAGTCGAGCATCAGGATCTGCAAGAAAACATGGGAGTGATACAACTCCAAGACCTTGCACTGCTGCCTCATATAACCCCAGAAGGGTATTGCAGCGCAACACTGTTTTCACTTTTGGATATTTATGATTCAGCCAATTAGAGATCGGTAAATGCGCTAAGCTCTCATCTGGTATCAACCATTTGTAACTTTCAATAGCATTAACAGTTTGCCTGGCAAGGTACTCTGTTGAGCCATAAATCGTGGTCATCATAGCGCAAATGCGGCGGCCCACAACTATCTCCGGGGGTGATTGGGTTACTCGAACAGCAACATCTGCCTCCCGTCTGGTCAAATTCAGATAATTATTGGAAATAACCATCTCTAGCTGTATCTCAGGGTAGCGCTGAGTAAAGATATTCAAATGCGGCATTAGAATTTTTAGTAGCAGAGCATCCGGTACAGCTACTCGTAAAACTCCGCTCAGGTGAAGATCACGCCCAATGAGCTCACGGGATAAACCGAGTATCTCATTTTCTACACGTTCACCCACTTCTAGCATGGCCTCACCGGCCTCGGTCATCACATATCCGGTGGCAAATCGCTCAAATAGGCGAACACCCAACTTTTCTTCAATAGCGCCGATACGGCGGAATACGGTGGAGTGGTTGACGTCAAGTACACGTGCCGCTCCCGATAGCGTGCCCTCACGGCAAACCGCCAGTACAAGGTGCAAATCATTCCATTCCATAGCCTGTGCTTTCATGCAAGAACAGTTTTCATAATTAGCTAATTACTTTGTATTTATAAACAGAATAACATAATCCACTATTACTAATGCAAATAACAGGAGAATTATCATGTCCTTTCTCAGCTATACCCAAAACTTCAATGACAACCTACTTATGCTTTTACTGCGAGATCACAAACGTTATATGCCGATTGTCGAATTTTTCGACACCATGACCCGGAGTTTATCTGAGCTCAGCTGGGCTGATGCTGAACTCATTGCATCTGAAGTCAGCAAAGCAAATCGGTCCGAGTTCTGCACCGGTATCCGTGGCGGAATGACCAAAGCACTTAAGGCTGAACCAGATGCACTGGGTAATGAAAAGCTCACGGCTGCCTTAAAATTCGCACTTAAAACTAACCAGAGCCTCGAGTCCATCACACAAAATGATGTCGATAATGTGCTCAATGCTGGCTGGACCGAGCAGACAGTGGAGGATATCGTAGGCCTCGTGGCTATCCAGAAACTTTACAACGTTATTGCCACAGGCCTTGGTTTCAAACAACTACCAGAAGCAGCGTTTGCCGAAATTGGTCAAGACACGGTTAACAATGGAGGGTATGTCGCATCCTTCCGGCAGTTTATCGAGAGTCCGGCGTAGTGATGCGTGAAAATATTTTATATTTGTTAATGACGGCGGCATTAATGAGCATGTTTATGTCCGGAGTAATAACTGTTGTCAACACAGGTATGGAAACAGGGATCATTCAGCGCTGGATGCGCGCCTTTTGTATTGCATTCCCATCGGCATTTATCGCCTTGTTAATAGTCAGGCCGATCGCCCGCCTACTCACTCGTGCATTGATACGAAATTGATCTTAATATAGAGGTTGTTACCCGATTTCGTTATAGCACCATAAAAAATCAACCGAGCTATAAGCCTAACATTTGAGTTAAATTGAGGCGCGTCTTTTTGCGCCGTCAATTTTGAACGATTTGTTTTGTTATGTGATTTTTTAATTTTTATACTCCATTAGTTCTACAGGAGCGCCATTTACTTCGATAAAGGCAACAACAAGCCCTTCACTAGGTGAGTTTGGTTCGATAATTACATTTTTACCTGATATATCTGCCTCAAGATTTTGTACCACAAACGCGACATGTGGAACGGTTTTTACTAATTCAGGATATGGTGCACCATCCCAATATCGTTGCCATTGAATACCATAAGGATTATTTTCATGATCTGACACTGTCATTTTTAGATGTGGCAAGTCTATCTCACCGTCAAAACTTCCTGTCACAGGTATACCAATATGATTGCCTCCTGTCTTTAGTTAAGGAGCTGTCTACTTTTCATGGGTAACTTGGCTCTCTAACGCCAATGTAATTTGCTGAGAGAAGCGAAGTGTAACGAAGTCAAATTGACATTATTGTTATACGCTACTCAAACAGCCCTTTTATAGAAGTGCATGAGTGCACCTGATGGGTTAGTTTCAAACCGAGTGAGCTGAAATTTAGTCGGAACGGTTCCGTCAGCAAACAGGCGTTTACCTTCACCAACTACTACTGGGAAAGTCCAAATCCGAAATTCGTCAATAAGCTGATTAGAAAGCAGGGCTTGAATTAGCTGCCAACTTCCATGTACTTGTAGTAAAGGGCCATCTTCTTGCTTTAGCTTTAATATTTCTCCAGCTACATCTTGGCTGTTGATTTTTACAGAATTTTTCCAAGAGAGATCATTTGTATCCGATGTTACGACATACTTTTTTGCCTGGTTGAGTATATCTGCGACTGGATCACCTGGTGCAACATCGGAAAAACTTGAAGCGAGAGTATTGTAAGTATTACGCCCCAACAAAAGATCATAATTCTGAGCCATTGCCTCTCGAACAACCTGTTCCATAACATCAGTCCAGCAATCATTAGCCCAACCACCCTTGGGAAAACCTGCCGATGGAGCACCAGGAGCTTGCATCACACCGTCAAGAGTTTGGAATATTAATATCGCTAAATTTCTCAATGTATTTACTCCAGTAAAATTGGTATACCTATTACCGTATAACGCTCGGGTTCAGGCGTGGCGGCGCGTCAGCGCCGACGTCGCCTGGAACCCGTTGTTAGCTGTGTTTAGATTGCATCGCATAGTTCTAACAAGTTACTAAAACACGTCAGTGCATAGGGGTGCTCGGCGCCACCTACTAATATGCAGTCGATACCAGCGCTCTTTGCACCACCAAGGTCTCTTCTCGGCGAATCGCCGACCACAATAGCTTCTGAACTGGGCATTCCGAGTTGGCTCAACACGCGTTCAAAAGGCTTTGGAGAAGGCTTCACCATGCCATGATCGGAGGAGAACGAGGAGGCAGAAAACAGACCTGAGATACCCGCGCGCTCAAACTCCTTTAGCCATGCCGATCTTGGAGCCCAGATGTCTATGACGGCAGCCAAGATAAAGCGTTGCCGCAATTTATGGAGCGCTTCGGCGTATTCATTGGGGATGTATCCGAGTTCGTGGAAGGCGAAGGTGTCAACGATTTTGTTGATTTCATCTCCGTCCAACGTGTCGCCGGCAGCTTCGCGTATTGCACTTTCCAGAGAAGGAAAGCTATGTCGGTAGTTTTCGTCTGGGTAATGGGTGTCCAGGTACCCATACGCTGCCCGCACGATTCTATTGATTTCACCTTGTGGGAGTGTCCCACCAATTTTGAAATAACACGCCGAGAAATCTTCGGAATCGCCGAATCTGTCCTCACCGAACATGAACGTGCTGTTCATATCAAGTAGCAATGCCTTTTTCCCTGAGAACACTAGTGGACTCCATTTTATTATTAATAGCTAACGTTGCAATTCACCGGTGTATTTGAGCGATAGCGAAAAATACATCCGAGTGAAATTGCCTTGTTATACGGCGCTTCGATTACCCGTAAGAATCCAAATCCATTGAAACCCTGCACGAATTATTCTGCCTTCAGACGACCCTTCATATCAGTGTATGCAGTTTCGATTAGCTTCATCAGAGCCCTGGTATCGACGTCGCGTTCGGGCCTGAGTTTCACGTGGCGCATGAACTTGCCAGTACCTTCCAACAGTTTCGCCGGATCCGCGAGCTCAGCGCCACGAAAGAATCCGACATTGACATGAGCTTTGAAGGCGTTGACGTAGGCGAATGCAGCGTCAGTTACACATGCCGTAGGATGGCCGTCATGCAATAACTCTCGAACGTCGTCTCCGCAGTCGCGCATAACCTCAAACCAACACCGTGCGATTGCCCCCAGTTCACCAGTATGCTCACGCATCCAGGCTTCGATAGCTGGATCTCGCCTGATTGAACTGGAAAACCGAAAGAGTTGACTCATGGCGATTTCATTCCTATGCTGGACCACAAAGCTGGAATCTCATTCCTCGCGGTCTCCAGCGCCGTATAACGTTAATGGTAAGACGCGCGTGCTTTTTGCGCGTCGGACTTGACCCGCTTGTTATATTTCATTGTATATATACTCTCCATATTCCCAATGCTTTCTTCCTGACTTTTGAGGCCCTAACCATCCCATGCCAAGCAAGTGCTTGTGTATAAACCAATTGATAGTACCATGACCGACAAATAAAACATTATTATGAACCTGAGATAACTCCACCAATTGTTTGGCGCACTTTTCACTACGCGCTTTTAAGGCTTTATATGATTCGGCATTTGAAGAATAACCAACCAACTGAAGCAACCGGAAAAGTACTGACCATGATGTTTTTGATAATTTCGGATAGTTCCATTTACCATACGGCATTTCACATTCACGAAATAGCGGGCTAACCAACCCAGGTGTTCCAATGTTCAACAATCTAGCCGACTCGATAGACCGAGGCAGATTGCTGCATACGGTGAATGCACATCGTTCTGCTCTTTCAATAGTGCCATTTTCTGGTTTGTGTTCATCATCAATACCAGCCATATCATAATCAGAAACCCACTTACCAAAATCAGCAGCACTTACTTTGCCCGAAGTATTTATTTTCGGTTTACCATGCCTTATTAGTACTATTTCCACTCATTCTCCTTTGAAACATAACGCCTGCATCAGGGGTAGCCAAAAGTGGCGCGGTTTTTTGCGTAAGCAAAATTCGTGACGCTTTTGGCTATCCACTAGATGCAATTGTTAGCACTTTATATGTGCATATGCTCTATTGTTTTGTTGCAATGACTGCAAATTCAGTATTATTTTTTGAATAATTAGAACCTGCCACATCACCATAAATAGCCTGAACATTAAAACCAGAATTTTTCAGTTCATTCAATAGCATGTCTTCACTGAAATACTGCAGCCAGTTATATACAACCTTAGAGCCTTCTTCTTCGGCGATTGTATATTTATCCAGTATCACTTTTTCATCTTCATATTTAAAAGTATTCAGAAAGCCATAATAATCATTGCTTGACCAGAACCCATGCAACTGCATGTGTTCATACAATGATGCTTCGGTTCTTTCTTCAAAACCTTCTAATGAGTAGACATCCAACAATATACGCCCGTCGTCTTTAAGTAGACGATGGAATTTTTCAAGTATTGCCTTTCTTTGCGCAGGGCTTAAAGCACAAAAATCACACATAATCATTGTAATTATGTCGTATTGCTCTTCAGATTCGTACTCAAGGTAATTTTGAAGAACGTAATTAATGTTTAGGTCTTCTTTTTTAGCATGTGTTTTCGCGTACTCAATAGAGTTCTTTGAAAAGTCCACACCAGTTACCTTTGCGCCAGTACGCGCCAAACCGGATGTATAGAGGCCTGGCCCGCATCCAAAATCGCATATTTTGGTTTGTTCCCCAATAGAAAAATGGGAAATAATCCAGTTAATGGATTTTTCAATAAACACCTTGTTTCTTGAAGCCAAATCAACCTCTTCATTGAGGTGATAAAACAACATCTGTTCTGATGTATGCGGATCTGCCCACAACGAATCAGCAGTATAAAACTCAAAAGTTTTTGGTTTATGATTTATCTCTTTTAATTGCGTATACATTATTTGTCACCGAAATTATATTAAACACCTATTCAGCGACAATCAGTTAATCAGGTCATTATATTCCTGATTTTAATTGCCACTGATGTTATTAATGAGTTCATATAATTAGATTTCATAAGTCACCTCCAGATGGTTGTTATTGCAATAAAAGATTGTAACGTACTTGTTCAGTTGATTACGGCTTATTTTTTGCGGTGCTAACGACCAAGCTCACCTGATGGCAAAAGCATTGCGACGATAGGAGCGGCGTTTTTGGCGGTCAGGTGCAGCGCCTTGTATGATTCAAACACCCCATTATTTGATAAAGTCAGGCCCATAACCTGGGCAAACAGGTTATCGGTGTGGCAGCCCGATGGAGCGCCGGTACCTGCAAAAGCAGAGTCCGTTAACAAGCAAGAGGCGTCACACCGATTCATTTTTAAACTCGAACAGTCGAATGGGCCATGAGCCCGAATGTAGCAAGGATGAGAAATAATGACAACGAAACAAACTGCAAAAAATGGGGTGAATGTGGGTGTCGATGTGGGGAAACATCAGCTGGATATCTGCATTTATGAGCGCGATCTTTATTTCAGTGTATCGAATAACACAGCGGGGATTCGTCAGGCACTAAACCGGCTGGCGCGATATCAGGTTGAACGGATAGTTTGTGAAGCCACTGGCCGTTATGAACACGCCCTGGTGGAAGCAGCCATCGACAAACGACTCCCCATCATTGTAAGTAACCCGATCAAAATTCGCCGTTATGCCGGTGCGATTGGTCAGTTGGCTAAGACGGATGAAATCGATAGCCGCCTAATTGCTAAATATGCGGCAGTGATTCAGCCTGAAGTACGCCGACACAAATGTAAACAAGTTATCAAGATCAAAGACTTACTCGTACGTCGACGTCAGCTGATTGAAATGATGACCATGGAAAAGAATCGTTACCAGATCATGCCAAAATTCCTCAAAGCCGATATCCATCGTTGCATTACCCACATGCAAAAGCAGCTCGAGAAAATCGACAAACAACTCAATATTCTGGTTGAGAAACATGATGAGTGGCAAGCAAAACGTAAACGATTACTGAGTGTGCCGGGTATCGGCCCCGTTGTCGTGAATACCTTACTGGGTGATTTACCTGAATTGGGTTCACTCACGAATAAGCAGATCGCTGCCTTAACGGGTGTCGCGCCGTATAACCGCGATAGTGGAAAACTACGGGGTAAACGTCGTATCCGTGGTGGACGAGCCACGGTACGTACCATGCTGTACATGGCGATGCTCACGTCGATACAGCACAATCCGGTGATAAAACGTTTCTACCAACGTCTCGTTGCTGAAGGAAAACACAAAAAGGTCGCACTCACAGCCTGCATTCGTAAGATGGTTATTATCTTGAATGCGATGTTAAGAGACGGTACGAATTGGAATGAAAAGATGGTTTAATGACTTGACGGGGAATCACAGTCGCTTGTTAGCGATTTTATTAAGATGAAGCACGAAACCTACCACTCACTCTCAGACCATCACGTATATTCATACTCATAAGGGAGAGATTTGCTGCACCTGCAACAAGTTCAATACCCTGAACAATATAAAATGTTGTATCAAATGCACCTGCTGATGCCCAACGATCTAGGAAGATGGCACAGGGAATTAGAATTAAAACGCCATTTGCCCCTATGAATGGCATTCGTTTTTGTTTAACTCGAACTAGCCTGCCTTCTCTTGATTTTGAAAGAGCAAAGCCAGTTCCACCTGTGGCAGCAATAGCAGGGACTAGAATAAATAAACCAGGCATAACTATAAGGCTTTTAACTGTAGCTACTGCTTCATGCGTACCAAATAGCTCAACAATGATTGTTGAGGTAAAGAATGTAGCAATTGTCAGTGTTGCTAGTATTCCTGCGGTGAAATGAATATTTTGTTTCATTTTTCTTCCTATCGCTAACAGTGATATATACAGACGTCTGCCTTTTACCGTAAAAGACAGACATCTGTATAACACATTTCTGAGTTTCGTTTAATTTATCCATAATTCTAGCAGGCATATGGATAGCCTGTGATATTAAACTGCTAAGGGAATAGTGTAATGACTGACGAATACGTTACCCATTTCTGGGGTGATTTCATTTTAAAAAACATAAAGTTATGGCATAAAACCAGGTACGATGCGATGGTTTGTGCGCTATGTGGAAGATTACATCAAGGCGCATCCGCAATGCCATTTATTGGTCTTTACGGGTCTAGCGATCGAGAAATAACTGAAGGAAAAAGGCAGTAAATCGCGTTTACA
>Ga0209633_10004975_pt1 | contig 11785 bp, 11 predicted proteins | sample Cruoilmetagenom1_FD_187290 | JGI IMG/M metagenome (GOLD analysis project Ga0209633, IMG submission 187290) | Oil polluted marine microbial communities from Coal Oil Point, Santa Barbara, California, USA - Sample 1 (SPAdes) (version 2) | ecosystem: Environmental > Aquatic > Marine > Oil seeps ... | reverse complement strand
GAGGCCATGATTATTGATGTCATACCTGATGATGACTATAGTACTAATGCTTTAAAGTTTTTTTATGAACGCACCACGGAACACATCCCCTCAATCGTGATCTCTGTAAGTCATGATTTTGAATCACGCCTAAAGTCAGTTCGGGCCAAGGCCGACGCCTTTCTTACAAAGCCGTTCGATACCTCGGATATCATTAATACACTTGAAAGCTTAATCAGCGATAAACATAACGAGCCCTATCGAGTTCTGATTGTAAATGATGTTGAGGTGATGTCTGCATACTACCGTATCGTGTTGGAACGTGCTGATATGCAATGTCGAATCACCTCGAGGCCAGACGAGATCCTGCAGACACTCAGTGATTTTGAGCCGGACCTCGTGTTGATGGACCTCCACATGCAGGAGTGTCGTGGTGATGAGCTGGCGAAGCTTATTCATCAGGAAAAAACCTATATTATTTTACCGATTGTCTATCTTTCATCTGAAACTAATACCAAAGAGCAATTATCGGCCTTGAAAATGGCGGGAGATGAATTTTTAACAAAGCCTATCAGGCCTAGTGAACTTACGGCTACCGTCACCGCACGAGTACGGCGGTATCGACAGATCAAGAGCTTGATGATAAAGGATAGCCTGACTGGCCTGTTAAATCACAGCTGTTTGAAGTCGATGCTAGACAAAGAGTGTGCCAGGTCATCAAGAAATAATCAGGCCTTTTGTTTTGCGATGGTGGATATGGACGACTTTAAAGCCATCAATGATACATATGGTCATGCAGCCGGGGATATAGTCTTAAAGAATCTATCGTGTCTATTTAAACAACGCTTACGCAAGACCGATGTCGTTGGTCGTTATGATGGTGAAGTATTTGGCATTATTATGCCGGATACAAGTCTGGCCTCAGCGGAAACTTTTCTTAATGAGCTATTGGAGGAATTTCGCTGCCTGGATATTAAGGTTAATCAGAAAACGATTAATGCAACGTTTAGCGCAGGTATAGCCGCTTATCCGGATTATACGACCACGAATGAAATTTATGGTGCAGCCGACAAGTTTCTTTATGATGCAAAGTTTGCGGGCCGTAACCAGGTAATAGTGTATAAAGCCAGTGCCAAAATAGCTCAGGCCAACGTCTAGGGCAGAACCACCGGCAGCAGTTTGCTCAGGCGTTGTTTTTCACTAACACGCCCCCCGGTCAGGGCGAAACCCAGTAGTCGCTCGTCGTCGGCATAAAAACAGGCCATGACACCATCGCTATTTTCATCAATTCGCCACTCACCCTTTTGGTCAGTGTCAGGTGTTGACACCACTACCGGATGCGCCGGCGTCTTTACCACTACGGGCATGGCCGGATAACTGACCGCGGTCTTTTCGCCGAGCAGTGTTTTGGCCAGGGCGCGGGCCGAGTTCATCAGTGGTAATACGTAGGGCAAGACCAGACCCTCTACCTCTGCACAGTCACCCAGGGCATAAATATCCTCCAGACTGGTTTGCAGGTAACGATCAACGACAATGGCACGATTGACATCGATGCCCGCCATCTTGGCCAGCTCGCAGTTTGGTCTCAGGCCCACGGCCGATAACACAACATCGGAATCCAGCTGTTCACCGTTTTCGAGGGTTAGGCGTAAGCGGTCTTGATGATGATCAATGGCCCGACAGGCGGTACCCAACTGCCAGTTTATACCCTCGTTAGTCAGGGCAGACTGAATAGCGCTACTGGCGGCGGGTGGTAATAGCCGACTCAGGGGCTGCGTACCCGGACCGACAAGGCTGACCTGATACCCTGCATTGAGTAGATCGTTGGCAAACTCACATCCAATTAGTCCCGGACCCAGAATCGTAATATGGCGCTTGCCAGTAATTGCTTGTCGAAAGGCCGCGTAAGAGTTCAGGTCGTTGACGGTAAAGACCTCGTCCACGGCATCGCCCTGCATCGGAAAAATTATGGCCGTGGCACCGAGGGCCAGCACAAGGTTTGAATAGGTCCTGGTTTCACCCGTTTTCAGGGTAAGGGTTTTGTTCTGGTTATCGATGGCCGTGACCGAGGTATGTGTCAGGATCAGGGCGCTAAGATCAGCCATCATTTTTTCAGCCGAGCCCATAGGCAGCTCTGCAGCGGTTTTCCCCCTGGTCAAGGCATTGGAGAGCATGGGTTTTGAGTAGAAGGCACCGTCGTCCTGTGTCAGCATTAGCAAATGGGTATCGGGGTCCAGCTTGCGCCATTCACGGGCCAGGTTGTAACCGGCCAGGCCGGTACCAATGATAACTAAAGGATCAGCCACGATGCCCTTTCCTGTATTGAAATAGAGAGATGATCATTAATACTAGCAGCGTTTCCCCCTGACACGTACACAAATAATATGCAGGATTCTGCTTCAGATCTTAGAGAAATGGGCGAGAAATGGGGAGGTATTTATTTTAAGCTATATAACCACTAAGGCGACAAAAAATTAAACTACCCCACCGCAAGCTGATGGGGTATTAAAAAGAAGCGGCCTGTGGCCGCGGCGTTTTATCCGGGTCAATCGCACCGCGGACGGTACCCCTACCATTTCTTCGCGGCACCAAAAGTAGGTGCCTTAGGTGAGCTGCGGGGAATTGAACCCAATGGGATTAAAGGTTAGTGAATCGACAGCGCAGGTGTTGTGCAATAACCAAAAAATACGTCCCCATTATCCATTGAAATTGGTGAGTAATTTTTTGCATTAGACTGAACTTTACTAAACTCAGGTAGTCATATCCACAGTGCTAACAGCACCTCCCGCTCATACCTCCCTGCGGGAGCTTACCCACTTGGTCTCCCCAAGCTGAGTGGTTGATATTTGCCCAGTGCGCTCTCCCCCTGAAAGCACTGGGCTTTTTTTATGCCTGTTCGGGCTTGATGTCCCGACCCAATAGCGCATCCACGGCATCCTTGGGTGACTGACCTTCGTAGAGTACGCGATAGACCTGTTCGATTATGGGCATGTCGACACCCTTTTGCCTGGCGAGGGTGTGTACCTCATGTGCGGTGATGACGCCCTCAACCACCTGGCCGATGTCCCTCAAGGCCTGCTCCTTATTGACACCCTTGCCCAGGGCAAGCCCCAGGCGGCGGTTACGGGACTGGTCGTCGGTGCAGGTAAGAACCAGGTCACCGAGGCCCGCGAGGCCCATAAAGGTTTCCCGCTCCCCATCCAGGGCGACGCCAAGACGCATGACCTCGGCGAGCCCACGGGTAATGAGCGCAGCGCGAGTATTGGCGCCAAAGCCCAGACCATCGGCAATACCCGCGGCAATGGCCAGAACATTTTTTACCGCACCGCCAATTTCCACGCCGCTGACGTCGTCGCTGGTATAGGCGCGAAAGCGTTCACCATGCAGCATCGCCGCCATTTCAGTCGCAAAATTCAGGTTTTTCGAGGCCACGGTGACGGCACCGGGCAAGCCACTGGCAACCTCTTTGGCAAAGGTAGGTCCGGAGATGACCGCGAGCGGGATGAGGTCATCGAGCTCTTCATGGGCGACCTGATGCAGCAGTTTGCACGTACCGTGCTCAAAGCCCTTGGTCGCCCAGGCGAGGCGATGCTCGGCATTGATGTGCAGCTTGATATTTTGCAGGGTCTGGCGAAAGGCGTGCGAAGGTACTACCACTAAAATATCGTGTACCTGTTCAATGATTCCGTAGAGGTTAATCGAGACCTGTAGCAGGTCTGGAAAGTGTATGCCCGGCAGATAACGCGTGTTGCAGCGCGTGTCGATCATGCTTTCAGCATGCTGCTGGTGATGAGCCCACAGATAAACAGGGTAGCCGTTGCGTGCCAGCAGAATGGCCAGAGCCGTTCCCCACGATCCGGCCCCAAGGACGGCGATGGGGTGTTTACTGAGCCCCGGCATAAGGCTGCGTTAGTGAACCGGGTCAGTGAGCCCGGCTTCACTTGCTTCGGTCTGCACCTTTTGTTGTTGCTCAAGGTGTTGGCTATAAAGGACATCAAAGTTTACCGGTGCCAAGAGCAGGGGCTGAAAGCCGCCGCGGGTGACCAGGTCCGAAATGGCCTCACGGGCATAGGGAAACAGGATATTGGGACAGAAGCTGCCAATCATGTGTGCCAGGTCCTCGGGGCCAAAGCCGGCGATACCAAAAATACCGGCCTGCTGGACCTCTACCAGAAAGGCAGTCTTGTCTTTGTTGGTCGTGGTGACCGTCAGTGAAAGCACAACCTCATAGGTGTTTTCACCAATGGAGCGACCCTGCGAATTCAGATCAAGATTGACCTGTGGCTGCCATTCGTCATTAAAGATGGTGGGCGCGTGCGGTGCCTCAAAAGAAATATCCTTGGTGTAGATCTTGTGAATGTTAAATTGCTGCTGGCCCTGTTCTGGTGGCGCTGCCTGGTCGTTGTCGCTCATTACGTATGCCTTATGGGTAGAGTTCTATTGTTAGCAGGGTTCGCCATGATAGCAAAAAGACGCCGTAGCGTCAGACGGATTGGCGTACCCAGCGAAGGAGATTGTTTAAATCCATGGCACCGGCGCTGCGCGTGATTTCACGCCCGGCATGGAAAATGGCCAGGGTCGGAATGCTGCGTATGGCAAAGCGCGCGGCCAGGGCCTGTTCCTGCTCGGTGTTGACCTTAACGAGTCGCACCTGAGGCTCCAACTGTTGCGCGGCCTGCTGAAATACCGGTGCCATCATTTTACACGGACCACACCAGGGTGCCCAAAAGTCCACCACCAGGGGGATATCAGATTTTGTCAGGTGTTGATCAAAATTGCTGGCGTTCAGCTCCAGGGGTTGCGCCTGAAACAGGGCCAGTTTGCACTTGCCGCATTTGCCGCCGGCACTGAGTTTATCGGTGGGTACACGATTGATGCCTCCGCAGGAGGGGCAAACAATATGCTGTGCATTGCTCATGAGGCGCTGGTAGTCAGACCCAGGTATTGGTCCAGTTCTTTCTTGCGCTCCAGATCCAGCAGTTCATCACAGCCGCCAACATGAAAGTCATCAATGAAAATTTGTGGCACCGAGGTGCGGCCACTACGCTGTTCCATTTCAGCACGCAGCTGGGTTTCCTTGTCGATACGGATATCTTCGTATTCGACACCTTTGTGTTTCAGTAATTGACGGGCGCGCATGCAGTAGGGGCAAAACTTCGTTCCGTACATCACTACTTTAGGCATAGTTTAAGTGTCCTATTTTTTTTGCAGTGGCAGGTTGGCCCCTTCCCAGGCCATGACACCGCCACTAAGATTATAGATATTTTCGTGGCCATATTTTTTCAAAAGGTTACAGGCCTGGCCGGAACGACTGCCGGAGCGGCAGGCGACGACGACCGGCTTGCCTTTGTATTTATCCAGTTCACCGATGCGATTCTTTATGTAACCGAGGGGGATATGTACGGAATTAACAATGTGACCGCTCATAAACTCCTTGTCCTCGCGGACATCCAGCAGGACGGCATCTTCACGGTTGATCAGCATGGTGGCCTCAGAGGGCGAGGCGCTTTTGTAGCTATTAAAAGTCTGACCAAAAATGTTGAATAAAAGAAGGGCTGCGACGACGGCCAGGGCGACCAGCAGCATCCAGTGGTTTGTTGCGAATTCAATGTATTGAGCCATAGGTATTATTTATCTTTCATCGAGTTGCTGGCATGGACAGGAGCGGTGAAAACCCGGCCTGCATTATATGTTTCATGCATTTTATCGAATCTAACTCACAGGCAACAAACAATATTAATGGTTCAATATATTGTTGCCTGGGTGGGTGACTATTCGCTGGCGGTGCAAAAGACTTCGCGCATCATGCTAATGAGACGTAGAGTGCGCGAGTCCCCCACCCGATAGTAGACACGATTGGCATCCTTACGTGAGGCGAGAATACCCTTGTCGCGTAAAATGGCCAGGTGCTGGGAGATATTGCTTTGCGAAGTTCCTACATGCTCAACAATGTCCTGTACGCTAATCTCGCTGCCACCAAGAGTACATAGTATTTTTAAACGTAAGGGATGTGACATGGCCTTGAGCGATCGAGAAGCACGGTCAATATCCTCGTCCTTGGTCATTAGGCTTGTTAGTTCTGTCTCATTCATGGTTATAAACCCGGGCTCGTTGTAAGTGAAATACTGGACAGTCTATATTAGATCTGCCCTTTATTAACAAAACATTATACAATAATCTACCTTATAAGAAGGGATAGCTGCAAATTAAACCGTAAACTATACCTTTTAATATGCCGCTGCCACGGAAATACAGCTTGAATTTTGATTCGTCGCCCTTACAATATATTGGACCCGGTCTAATGTCAGATTTTTCTTTGCAGGCAAGCAAATAATTAACCTATGAGCGCCACAGTGAGACCCATGACCCTCATCGTCCTTGACGGCTGGGGCTACTCAGAGAACCTGGAAGCAAACGCCGTTGCCGCTGCCCGTAAGCCGGTGTGGGATCGTTTGTGGAAAGACTATCCACATACCTTTATTCGCGGCTCCGGTGCGGAAGTCGGCCTGCCGGCGGATCAAATGGGCAACTCAGAAGTGGGTCACCTCAATCTCGGTGCCGGACGAGTGGTCTATCAGGAGTTTACCCGTGTTAGCCGCTCCATAAAGACAGGCTCATTTTTTACCAATCAGACCCTGGTAGATGCCGCCAAAATGGCGCGGGATAATGGTAAGGCCCTGCATATCCTCGGCCTGCTCTCGCCCGGCGGTGTCCATAGCCATGAAGAACATATCCATGCCATGGTCGAGCTGGCATGCAGAGAAGGTGTTGCCGATGTCTATTTACATGCCTTCCTGGACGGTCGTGACACCGCGCCAAAGAGCGCCCCAGATTCAATCAAGGCCATGGAGGCGAAGTTTGCCGAGTTGGGCGTAGGTCGTTTTGCCTCCATTATCGGTCGCTACTATGCCATGGACCGAGACCACCGCTGGCCGCGCATCCAGCAGGCCTACGATCTGATCACCCAGGGTAAGGCCGAGTTTCAGGCTGTCGATGCCATGACCGGACTCGGCCTGGCCTATAACCGTGGTGAGACCGATGAGTTTGTGCAGGCCACGGCGATTGTGCCTGCGGACGAGTCCCTGGTTAAAATTGAAAATGGCGACGTCGTCGTCTTTATGAATTTCCGCTCAGATCGGGCGCGCCAGATCACGCGTCCATTTATCGAGCCGGATTTCGATGCCTTCGAGCGTGATTATGTGCCCAAGCTGGGCAGATATGTCAGCCTGACCGAATACAAGGCCGAGTTCGAGGTACCGGTTGCCTATCCGCCGGAGCGCCTGAAAAATGTCTTTGGTGAATATATCGCCAGCCTGGGCCTGCACCAGCTGCGTATTGCCGAGACTGAAAAGTATGCCCATGTGACCTTCTTTTTTAATGGTGGCCGCGAAGAGCCCTTTGAATTTGAAGACCGCATCCTGGTCAATTCGCCTGATGTCGCGACCTATGATCTTCAACCGGAAATGAATGCCCGCGAGTTGACAGAAAAACTGGTCGCGGCCGTGCAGAGTGGTAAGTACGACGCTATTATTTGTAACTACGCCAACCCCGACATGGTGGGTCACACCGGTAACTTAAAGGCCACGGTCAAGGCGATTGAGGCACTGGACGGTTGTCTGGCGCAAGTAGTCGATGGCATTAAAAATGCTGGCGGTGAAGTGTTGATTACTGCGGACCATGGTAATGCCGAGCAAATGATCAATCCTGAGACCGGCCAGCCGCATACTGCCCATACGTGTAATCCGGTACCACTTATATATATAGGGCGCCCTGCCGAGTTACTGCCCAATGGCGTATTATCAGACATTACCCCGACCATGCTGTATTTAATGGGCCTGGAGCAACCACCGGAAATGAGCGGTCGTTCATTGATCGCGCCAGAGCAAGACGAGCCATAACAAAGTCTCATTTGAGGATATTCGTGATACCCTTGACCCCGCATGAGCAAGGGTGAACGTACTAATTTTACGAGTATTTTGTTAGCGGCATTGTTGGTAACAATGGTGTTTGCTGTGTTTGCCTTACCGGCCCGGGCAGGTGAAGGTGAGAAACGGCTTAAGGCCAAAGAGCTAACCCGCCTCCGCCAACAAATCAGTTCGCTACGCCATGAGTTGGTTAAAACCAAAAGTCTGCATGACTCAGTGCGTGCAGAGTTACGACGCCTGGAGCGAGAAATCAGCGACCGCATACGCGCCCTGAAAATAATCAAATATCGGTTGCGCCAGTCAACACGAAAGCTCGTTGGCCTAAAAAGCCGTCGGCACCAGTACCAAAAAAATTTAGCGACACAACGGGCCTTGCTGGGCCAGCAGGTGCGTGCAGCCTATGTTATCGGTCGGCAGGAATTTTTAAAATTAATGCTTAATCAGGAAAATCCAGCGGCCGTTGGGCGCGCCATGACCTATTATGATTTCTTTAATCGCGCCCGCAGTAAACGCATTGCTGACGCCAGACAAACCATAACCCGCCTGGAAGGCGTCAGGCTTGCGATCCAGAAAGAGCAAAAACAACTAAAACAATTACAGGCGTCGCGGCAAGCGGAAAAAATTGCCCTGGAAAAAACCTCGGGCGCCCGCGCGCTGGTAGTTGCCAGGCTAAATAAAGAACTTCAGAGTAAGGGCGAGAAATTGGCCCGCTGGCTTGAAGATGAAAGGCGATTACAACGTGTGGTCGAGGCCATCCATGAGGTAATGCCGGAGACCATAACCAATCGTAGCGACGGGCCTTTGTTCAGCGCTCAGCGCGGCCATCTGAGATGGCCGACCAAGGGCAAAATCAGGGATCTGTTTGGTAAACCGAGAGAGGCGGGTCAGGTTCGCTGGAACGGTGTGCTCATCAGCGCCAGAGAGGGTAATGCGGTTAGGGCGATTTCGCATGGCCGGGTTGCCTATGCGGACTGGTTGCGGGGCTATGGGCTGCTTATGATTATCGATCACGGCAATGGTTATATGAGCCTGTATGGGCATAACCAGAGCCTGTTTAAGGAAACCGGCGACTGGGTAGAGGCCGGCGAGGTCATCGGTCGTGTTGGTAAGAGCGGTGGGCAGAATCAGGCCGCATTGTATTTTGAGATACGCCACAATGGTAAACCTCGTAATCCGACGAAATGGTGCAAAAGTTGAGCAGATACAGGCCGATAAGAAAGGAACGCAGGGCCTAAAAAGGTGTCTGAGTGAAACAATTACGGTACTATCCTCGGCAGAATGATCGAATTCACGGATAGTGAGTTAATACTAATTACACAATAATGCAGATGGAATCTATGAAGAATTATAGCCGCCAGTTTTTATTAGTTGCCCTTGGCCTGTTTGCCGGGTTGTTTCTTGCTATCGGCCATGGCGTGATGGCCGAGAGGGTTGCAGCAAGTAACACCAGCCTGCCACTGGAAGACATACGCTCGCTTAGCGAGGTGTTTGGCAAGATCAAGGACAACTACGTCGAAGAAGTGCCCGATAAAACACTGCTGGAAAATGCCATTCGCGGCATGTTGAGTGGTCTGGACCCGCACTCTGCCTATCTCGATAAGACGGCATATAAGGAACTGCGCGTCGGCACTACGGGTGAGTTCGGTGGCCTGGGCATTGTTGTCGGTATGGAAGACGGCTTTGTCAAAGTAGTTTCACCCATTGACGATACACCGGCGGCGCATGCCGGTATTAAGGCTGGCGACCTGATAGTCAAACTGGACAAAAAACCCGTGAAGGGTTTGACGCTGAATGAAGCCGTTAAGATTATGCGCGGCAAGCCAGGCACTGCCATTAACCTGACAGTAGTGCGTAAGGGCGCAGACAAGCCACTGGTGATTAAGGTGGTGCGCGCCAAGATCATGGTGAAGAGTGTGAAGTATCGCACCCTGGCCCCCGGCTTTGGTTATGTACGTATTAGCCAGTTTCAGGAACGTAGCGGACACGATTTGCGTAAGGCGATTACTAAGCTGAAGAAAGAAAACAAAAATGGATTGAAGGGTCTGGTGCTCGATCTGCGCAACAATCCGGGCGGGCTGCTCGATGCCGCAGTTGCCGTTTCGGATACCTTTTTGAAGAAAGGTGTGATTGTCAGTGTCCGCGGGCGCAACCCGGCAGCGGATATGAAATATCAGGCCAACCCCAATGACTGGATCAAGGGGGTACCCCTGGTCGTGCTGATCAATGGCGGCACGGCCTCGGCCTCGGAGATCGTCGCTGGAGCCCTGCAGGATGACAAGCGTGCCGTCATTATGGGCCAACAATCGTTTGGCAAAGGCTCGGTGCAAACGGTAGTGCCACTGGGTAACGACACGGCCATCAAACTGACTACAGCGCGGTATTACACGCCGAATAACCGTTCCATTCAGGCCCAGGGTATCACGCCGGATATTATTGTCGATAACCTGAAAGTGTCCGCCAATAAGAATACAAACTCTTTCGGCATCAAGGAAGCAGACCTGAATAAGCACTTGATAAATGAAAAGGCAAAGCAGAAAACGAAAGGCCAGCAGGCGAAACAAACGAAAAATGCCGATGAATTAGCCAGGCACGACTATGCCTTGAATGAGGCGTTAAATCTGCTTAAAGGTCTGGACCTGCTTGGCCGACGTTAAGGCCTCATAGCCAGCTCAACACAGTTGCAGAGGTATGAGACGGGACTTGAATTACATACTGATTTTTTTGGTTGTCCTGGCCAGCCAGGCAGTACGTGCCGAGGCAACGATCAGTATCATTATTGATGACATGGGTGACCGCCTGGCTCTAGGACGCCGCGCGGTCAACTTACCCGGTATTCTTACCTATGCGTTTTTGCCGCATGCCCCGCACTCCAAGTTTCTGGCGGAGCAGGCCCACGAGCAACAAAAACAGGTCATGCTGCATCAGCCAATGTCCGCAGAGAGCCATCGAAAAATGGGTCCCGGCGGATTGAATCAGGGCATGAACGGCGCAGAGCTGGCAACGATACTGGCGGATAACCTGGCCTCGGTACCGTATGCCGAAGGTGTCAATAATCACATGGGTAGTCTCTTGACCCAACAGAAACCGATTATGGACACATTTATGCACTTGTTGGCGCAGCACGGCAATCTGTTTTTTGTCGACAGCCGCACGACCAGTGCCAGTGTGGCCCTTACTGAGGCCAGAGAAAATGATGTTGCCAGCACGGCGCGGGACATCTTCCTGGATAACACCAGATCGGTGGAGATGATTAACCGGCAACTGGATGCCCTGATTAAAAAAGCAAAAGCCAGGGGATTCGCCCTGGCAATAGGGCACCCTTACCGTGAAACCCTGGAGGTTCTGGAAGAACGCCTGCCCCTTTTGCATGAACAGGGCATAAATTTGGTTAGGGCCAGCGACTATATCGCTCGCAAGTATAAAGAGAAATTCTCATGGCAAACGTCCTTGTCCCCCTCGCACCCGGTTGCGAAGAATTAGAGGCCATCACCATTACGGACCTGTTGACCCGTGCCGGTATTAACGTGGTCACGGCCGGTCTGGATAATCAAGCCGTTACCGCCAGCCGAGGTATGCGACTTATCCCCGACATGGAGCTTGACCAGGCCTTAAAGCGGGACTACGACATGGTCGTCCTGCCCGGTGGCCTGCCGGGGGCGGATCATTTAAACAATGACCCCCGCATCCAGGCGCTGGTTAAGCAAATGGCGGCAGCGAATAAATACACAGCGGCAATTTGTGCCGCCCCCAAAGTGCTGGCGACGGCCGGCCTGTTAAGGCATCGCCAGGCCACCAGTTTCCCGGGCGCTTTAAATCAAGATGAGATTGAAGGCCTTGACTATCGTGAAGACGCGGTGGTTGTCGATGGCCGGATCGTTACC